>Ga0007858_1000006_pt1 | contig 161005 bp, 122 predicted proteins | sample CryBogCBH08Aug08_FD_71211 | JGI IMG/M metagenome (GOLD analysis project Ga0007858, IMG submission 71211) | Freshwater microbial communities from Crystal Bog, Wisconsin, USA - CBH08Aug08 | ecosystem: Environmental > Aquatic > Freshwater > Lake | place: Crystal Bog, Wisconsin, USA | collected...
GGATAACAAAGATTTGGGCGTGGTGCTCAAGGGTTCCGACGAGGTGGAGTATCAAGTCATGGTCAGCGTCATGGACACCCTCCGCCAGCTCGAGATCACCAAAATGGGTCTCGCCACGGAGTGATTGCAAAACTAGCCCTCGACCACGTCTAGTTCAATTGGATCCACTTCAACTCTGTTTTTTTGCAACCATTTCAGTGCGGCCCCAATGGTTTTTTGCTCGCCGGTGAGTTCAATGGCGATGACCCCGACTTGTTCCGTGACGCTGGCATTGCGGACATTGAATATCAGGTCATATTTTTTACTCATCTCCCAAATCAGCGGATGGCGAGCCCGTTCAGCCGGAAAGGTGAGCCAGTAGCGTTGTGATTGTTTGGCCATAATGGTTTCAAGTCAGGATTGATTCAATCGGGAGATTGGGGGTGAGATCGTGATTTTTGAGCCAAGTTGGATTAAACAGCTTGGACTGGTACTTATGGCCGGAATCGCAGAGCAGCGTGACGATGGTTTGCCCCGGCCCGCGTTCCCGCGCCCGCCGCACCGCGCCGGCAATGTTAATGCCGGAAGATAGGCCTAGGAAAAGCCCCTCTTCCTGTAGTAGCTGATAAACTATCGTCAACGCCTCCTGATCGGGAATGCGATACGCGCCATCCAGGGTGATGCCTTCCAGATTTTTCGTCACCCGCGACTGACCTATACCTTCCGCGAAGGAATCCCCATCTTTGATGTCAGTGTGGCCGTGAGTGAACCATGACCACATTGCCGCGCCGTAAGGATCGGCACAGATGGCGGCGATGTTTGAATTGCGCTCCTTTAAATACATTGTCGTGCCGGCCAGCGTGCCGCCGGTGCCGATGGCGGAGACAAACACGGTCACTTCTCCATTGGTTTGCTCCCAGATTTCCGGACCGGTGCTGAGATAATGCGCCTGTCGGTTGGCGGTGTTGTCAAACTGATTAGCCCAGAACCATCCCTTCTCCTCCGCGAGCTGCTGGGCGACGTGGTTGTAATTGCCGGGATCGGTGTAAGGTTTTTCCGCCACAGTGATGACTTCCGCGCCGAGCGTGCGGAGTAAAGTAATTTTCTCCGGCGACTGCGTTTCGGGAATGACGATGATCGTGCGATAGCCTTTCGCGTGGCCGATGACCGTGAGACCGATACCGGTGTTGCCCGCTGTGCCTTCCACAATGGTTGCGCCGGGTTTCAACAAGCCCTTCTCCTCGGCGTCGGCGATGATGCCTAGTGCGGCGCGGTCTTTCACCGAACCGCCGGGATTCATGAATTCCGCCTTGCCAAGAATTTCGCAGCCGGTCAGTTCCGAAAGGCGGCGCAGCCGGATCAACGGTGTTTTGCCAACGTGACTTTCAATTCCGTAATAACGTGAAACACTCATGGTTTTAATTGGGGGGGGCCGTTGCCCAGCACAAAGATGGCGAGGTCGGCATATCGGTTCGCGTCCGCCGTGATTTCTTTGCCCGCTTCGGTATCGAGCGCGATGCGGCGCTGGATATGGATTTTCTTTTCCGTGCAAAAAGTTTCAAAGTCGGAGATGGACAGAAAACGGATGTCCGCTGTGTTATACCATTGGTCTTTTAGCCAGCCGTAGGCGCGGGGCGCTCGGCCCTCCTCGGCGAGAATCTGGCGCAGTTTGTGAAAGGCCAGGTTGGGAAAGCTCACGATGCCGGTCTTGCCCACGCGCAGCATCTCGGCAATCACACCCTCAACATCCTTCACCGCCGGCAAGGTTTGCGACAGCACCACACAATCGAACTGCTTGTCGGCGAACGCCCGCAATCCTGCGTTCAAATCGGCGTGAATGACATCCAAGTTGCGCCGCAGCGCGCCGAGGATTTTTTGCTCGTCCAGTTCGACGCCCACCAGCCGCCGGTGGTTTTGAAGTTTGAACCGCGCCAGCAGCCGGCCGGTGCCGCAGCCGAGGTCAAGCACATTGGCCGCCGGTAAAATCAATTCCATGATGCGGTCGTAGTCGAGCCGGCGCTCGTGAAAAATGCTGGTGGGGCCGGGCAAATCTTCCTTTTCGACGCTCAGAACCTTTGGCGCGGGTGAGAGATTATCTAAGAAGACGCGGATCATTTCGCCGTAACGGTCAAAATCATCCGGCAATAGAAACGCATCGTGGCCGCAGTCGCTCTGAATGTCGCAATAGCTCACGGCGGCGCTGTTATGAATCAGCGCCTTTACGATGTCGCGTGACTGGCTTGGCGGAAAAAGCCAGTCGCTGGAAAAACTCAACACCAGCCAGCGGCATTTCGCTGGACGGAAGTTCGCCGCCAGTTGTTCCGGTGTGCCACCCAAGTCGAATAAATCCATTGCCAGCGACAGCGTGAGATAGCTGTTCGCGTCAAAGCGCTCCACAAACTTTGTTCCTTGATGTCCAAGGTAGGAGCCGACGGAAAAAGTTTTTTCAAATTCAATCGCCTCCTCGCGCGGATGCAGCCGGTCGCCCTCGAATTTCTGGTTCATGGCTTCCGGCGAAAGATAGGTGATGTGGCCGATCATCCGCGCCAAAGCGAGACCGACAGTGGGGCCATTCGGTTGGTCGTAATACTGTCCACCGTAAAAAAACGGATCGCGGCGAATGGCGTTCCGGCCCACCACATCGAAGGCGAGCGCCTGGCTGGTCAGTCGTGGTGAGCTGGCCAGCACCACCGCACCGCGCAACTGGTCGGGATGCCGCGTGGCCCAGGTCAAGGTCTGATGCCCACCGACGGAACCGCCGATGACTGCGACGAGTTGGCCGATGCCCAAGTTATCTAAAAGCCGGCGCTGGACTTCCACCATGTCGCCGATGGTGATGGCCGGAAAATCCGCGCCGTAGGGTTTGCCGGTGGCCGGGTTAATACTGCCCGGCCCAGTGGTGCCGCGACAGCCGCCGAGAAGATTCGGACAGATGACAAAAAAACGGCTCGTGTCCACCGGCTTGCCCGGCCCGACCAGAATGTCCCACCAGCCCAGATCGTCTTTTTCATCATGGCGGGCGACGTGGGAATCACCACTGATGGCGTGGCAAATCAGAATGGCATTGTCACCGGCTTCATTCAGCCGGCCATAAGTTTCGTAGGTCACCGTGACGTTTGGCAAAGTGCCGCCGGATTCCAGTCCGAGCGGTTTATCCAACGTGACACTTTGGGCGTAACGCAACGGTTGCGCCGAGCGCACCGTGTCGCTGCTTACAAAGATGTCCTTGGCCATTGAACCGGTTTTTCTAAACCAAAAGCCGCACCCCGGCGGAATTATGCTCCCGCCGGAGTGCGGAGTTTGGAGTTTATTTCTGCGAGGCTTGCAACGCCTGTTCGATGTCCGCCTTGATGTCGGCCACGTCTTCGAGGCCGATGGAGAGCCGGATGTAGTCGGCGGTCACGCCGGTCTCCTGCTGCTCTGCGGGCGTCAGCTGCTGGTGCGTGGTCGAGGCCGGATGAATCACCAGCGATTTGGCGTCGCCGATATTCGCGAGATGCGACAACAGTTTCACCGAGTTGATGAATCTCTTGCCGGCTTCCAATTCGCCCTTGATGCCAAAGCCGACGATGCCGCCGAAGCCTTGTTTCAAATACTTTGCGGCTACGGCGTGATTCGGATCGTCCGGCAATCCGGGATACGTCACCCAACTCACTAACGGATGGCTCTTGAGGAATTTCGCAACCTCCAGCGCGTTGGCGGAATGCTGTTTCTGCCGCAGCGGCAGCGTTTCCAGGCCGAGCAAGAACTGGTGGGCGTTGAACGGACTCAACGCCGCGCCGATGTCGCGCAACAGCGTGACGCGAATTTTCAGGATGAACGCGACGTTACCGAGGCCGGGGAAATTGCCGAGCGCGTCCCAGTATTTCAAACCGTGGTAACTTGGATCCGGCTCGGTGAATTCGGGGAACTTGCCGTTGTTCCATTGGAATTTGCCCGAATCCACGATGACGCCGCCGACGCTGGTGCCGTGGCCGCCGATGTATTTTGTCGCCGAGGTGGCGATGATATCCGCGCCATGATCAAACGGCTTCACCAAACCGACGCCAACGGTGTTGTCCACGACGAGCGGAATGCCGTTTTCATGCGCGATTTTGGAAATGGCCTCGAAATCCGGCACGTCCAATTTAGGATTGCCGACGGTCTCGACATAAACGGCGCGCGTCTTGGGCGTGATGGCCTTGCGAAACGCCTCCGGGTCGCGCGAGTTCACAAACTTCACCGTGCGGCCCAGCTTCGGCAGCGTGTGATGAAACAGCTGGTAGGTGCCGCCGTAAAGATTGTTGCCCGCCACGATTTCATCGCCCAGCCGCGTGATGGCCAGCAGTGAATAGGTGATGGCCGCCTGGCCGGACGCCACGCCGAGCGCGCCCGTGCCGCCTTCAATCGCGGCGACGCGCTGCTCGAAAACGTCGGTCGTCGGATTCATCAGCCGCGTGTAGATATTGCCAAATTCTTTCAGCGCAAAAAGATTCGCGGCGTGGTCGGTGCTTTTGAAGACATAAGAGGTCGTCTGGTAAATCGGCACCGCGCGTGACAGCGTGGTGGCGTCGGGGGTCTGGCCGGCGTGCAGCGCCAGCGTGCTCAAGCCTTTGGTTTGCGTGCTCATAATTTTATTGTCGGTATTTGGTTTGGTTTGATTGGCGTTGCTCTTGTCCGGCGGAACTGAAGCGTTGCGGCGGAAAATCCGTTGCCAAAAGTTGCTCATGATAAATTTATTGTTGCAAGGCTGGAGGTCGGCACGGCGGCGGACGGTGCGTGAGGAGGAATCACACGCCGGAAACCCGACGCCGCGCCTCCTCCAGCCGGATCGTTTTAGAACTCCCACTTGGTCGTGATGCCCCACACTCCGTTCGATTCGTGGTTCAGCACGTTGCCGAAGTGGCCATAGCCCGCCGCGAGGGTCAGGTGCTTGTTCACGACGTAGGCGGCGTCAATCGTCCACCAGTCGTCTTCCACCCGCACGAGACTGCCGATGGCGTTGTAATCTTTCGGCTGCTGCTTGTATTCCGCCGCCAGTGCGAGATTGCCGGTGACAAACACGACCACGTTGCCTTCAAACACGAAGTTGTATCGGTCGGTAAATCCGCCGAGGCCATCCCAGACGGCTTCCGTGGCGCGGCCGCCGAGTTCCACCAGAACCGGTCGCGGCAGTTGCGTGAACAGCTTCGAGGCGTAGAGCGTGAAGTCCGTGCCATCGTGATTGGGAATGTGCGCGACATTGGCGAGCGCGCCGCCAACCGCGTTGTTCACTTCGCTGATGCCGTCGTTGTATTTGTAATGCACGCCGGCAGTCAGCGCCGGAATCCATTTCTGGTCAAACTCGCCTTCCTTCAAAATCTGGTAGCGCGCATTGAGGTTGTGCAGTTGCACATGATCCGGACCGCGGTAGCCGCCGCCCAGCGCCGCCGGCAAATCGCCCAAATTGAGATAGTCCCAACCGTAGCCAAGTTCTAAACGCTTGAACGGCGATTCCGTGATGGTCAAGGCTTCGAGATTTTTATCGTAGCCCAAGCTGACATGGGCAAACCCCACGCTCGGCCGGCCGACCGCTTCGCCATTGCGCGGCGGATTGACGATGTAAGCCGACAGCGTCGAAAAGATGCCGCCGTTGCCCTCGATTTGGTGTAGCGGCAGCGGATTGCCTTTTTCCGCGGTGGCCGGGGCGGCGGCAGTGGTGGTAGCGTCAGCGCTCAAACCCGTGGCCGGCACCGCCGCCACCAGCAGCGCGGCCAATGCGGATCCAAAGCTTGAGAGATGTTTTTCCGGTAAACGGACATTCTGAACAGTTTTCATTTTTGTTTTGTTTTTTCATGAAAAAACCTCCAGCAGTCCGGTCAGTTTTGTTTCGTTGTTTTTATTTTTGGTTGTTTCTTTGATCCAGTATGTCTGGTGATAAATTCAGGCGGCACATTCCCCGCCGCGCGCGCCCACGATAAAAGGCTGTGTTGATCCCAGGTCACGATAAAACGCGGGCTGCTCCGCCGGTGCCGCAACCTGCGTCAACGGTTCCAGCCGTTGCTTCCATGCGGGCAAGCCGACACGACTGACATAGGCTGAAAAACTTTCTGCCGGTTGGCGCTCTGCTTGGTAATAACCAATGACCTCCCGAATCGCTTGCGCCACGTTCAACGCGGGAATTTCCAGTACGCGCGTGCCAAAAGTTTCGGCCGAAGAAATGCCGCCGAGCAGCAGCGCATAATGCGGCACCTGGCGATTATGGAAATTCTTCGACACGCCAAACAAGCCGATGTCCGATGCATGATGATGACCGCAGGAATTAGGACAGCCAGAAATGCGGATGCGCACTTGCCGTATGGAGACATCGTCGGCCAGTTCCTTTTCCAGGGCGCCAATGATCGCCTCTGCCGCCGGTCGCGGATTGGTGATGGCCATCAGGCAGGCGGTCGCACCCACGCAGCGCGTGATGTCCGGCAACTGCTCCGCTGCCGCCCCGGCCAGCGCGCCGCATTGAAGCGATTGATACAACTCCGGCAACAAAACTTCCGGCACCCAGCGCAGTAAGATATTCTGCTCAATGGTTGTGCGCAGGCCGCCCGCAAACTGCCGCGCCGCGCCGGCAATTTGCCGGAACTGCGCCGGTTGCAAATCACCCAGCGGACACCGAATGAGCACCGCGACAAAGCCGTTTTGTCTTTGGGGATGAACATTGGTATCGCGCCAGGTCTGGAAGCCGGGATTGGTTGAAAATGATTTGACGCCTTCGCCAGCCGCTGGTTTCAATTCGATAATTTCCGGCAAACCGCCACTGAATGTTGACCATTCCGTGTCGGCACCTTTCAATTCGGTGCGCACCGCCTCGCGAAATTTCTCGATGCCCCAATCTGCCAGCAGCCATTTAAGCCGGGCGCGGGCGCGATTCTCACGGTAACCGTGCCGGTTGAACACGCGCAGAATCGCTTCGAGCGAGGTTAATAATTTTACGACCGGCACAAATTCTTCCAGCACCAGCGCGGTTTTCGGCGAGGCACCCAGGCCGCCGCCAATGGTGATGCGAAATCCTTTTGCCCTATCGTGCCGCACGGCGCGAACGCCGATGTCTGAAACCAGAGTGCGTACATGATCGTGCGCGCAGCCCTCAAACGAAATTTTGATCTTGCGGGGAAGTTTTTGAAAAGTGGCGTGCTCGCGGAAATAGTAATCCGTTGCGAGCGCAAATGGCGTGACATCGAAAATCTCGTCCCGTTGCCCGCCGGAAAATGGGCAGGCCACGACACCGCGCACATACGGGCCACCTGTCCGCAACGTAGTCAAGCCGACCGCTAGCAGTCTTTCTAGCGCCGCCGGAATTTCAGCCGCTGGCAATCCGGCAATTTCGATTCCTTGCCGCGTCGTTAAGTGTGCTCCCTCCGGCCAACCCGACAATTCCACCAGCGATGCCACGGTCTCCAATTGATCGGCCGTCAAAACTCCCGCCGGAATCCGGATGCGAATGATGTAATTTCCGGGCTTGCCGCGCAGACTGTAAATGCCGTGACGCACGCGGGTGCTTTTAGTCGCATCGGTTGGGCCGGCCTGAATTTCCTGCTGCAAGGCCTCGGCTAACTCGGTGAAACGAACTTCACTGGCTGGTGAACTGGCGTTCATTGTTGTTTAAAAGACTACTTAACACATCGTTAATATAAAATATAAAACAAAAGACACTCTCCTTTAATTGGTAAATTATTAGCTTGGATTGCCGCCTGAGTATTTTGAATAAATAGCTTATTATGCATGAATATAACCAGCAGAATGCCAATAATATTTTAAAAGAAAAAAATTGACTGAGCAAAATTAATTATTACATTAGCGACATAACAAGTCGTTTATAAACTAAGTGGCTGACCGGACAACTGGAGGTTCACATGAACAACAAATACCTAAAATGTCCGTTTTGCAGAAAAATTTCCGGCTTCCGGCTTCCGCTATTTCAGCGGGTGTGAATCGTTGGCTGTTGCTTTGCCGCTTTGATTTTCATCAAAAAACCTGGGGGCTTCCGGCTTGGGAAATTCACCGTGGTTGGGATCACATTTTCCCTAACGATGCTGGCGAACTGGTATCCGCCGTTGCGCAAAGATTTCTGAATTATTCACCTCTTTATCGAACCGTCAAACCCCCTCGCAACCAGCAACCCGCCGGACGAACTTCCGGTGCTCACGGACCAAATCTTTGGACAAAACTAAAACCAGAACCAAGAAAACTAAATCCAGCCTTTCAATCCAAAGGAGTCGGAGTGCGGGTGGCAGATCTTCTCCGCCGCCCGCATTCAAAAATCCACAACCATATTTAGAAACATGAAAACACACATCAATGCCAAGTCGGCTCATAACATCGCGAACCCCGCTGACCAACGGCCTGGCGGGATTCGCCCAGCCATCGCCAGAACTTTGGAGCATCGTTACGAGCGGCGCAAAATCCGTGAGCAGTTGCGGCGGCTCGACTGGGCGCTCAACGTCCAGGATGAGATTCTGGCCTGACCCTTTGCCCCGCGGTTTGGGGTGAATGGGCTTCCAGCGCTTTTAATCGTGTGCGCGCCGGAAGCCCAAATGATTTTTATGAAATTTAAAATGAACTAAAATGAAACCAGCCCAGGAAAACATGAATTCCGCCGCATCGCCTGCTTATGCGGCGGAAGCTGCGGACGTGCCTTTGACCGCGCGCCCCGGATTTGAGGAAAAGTTTTACGATCAGTTCGTGCCGGAATTGCTCACTTCCTATTCATCGGTTGGCGGCCTGAATAATCGCGACGCACACAATATGCCGTCCACGCGCGCCGTCGGGCAGATTTGCGAAGGGCTGCTCCAATTATTGTTTCCGGGATTCCACGACGATGACGCGGTGCATCACGGTACCTTGGCGGAACTCACGCGCGAACGCATCACTGCCGTCGGCATCCAGCTCGAAGATCAGGTGCGCAAAAGCGTTCGCATCGGCAATCCCAAGAAGCCGACCGGGCGCACGCCGCCCATTCTCCGGCAATTCTTTCATTCGCTCAGCGAGGTGCGTGAATTATTGCGCACCGACATCGAGGCCGCTTACGAAGGCGATCCTGCCGCGCTTTACAGCGAGGAAATCATTTTGTCGTATCCGTTCATCGAGGCCATCGCCATCCAGCGGCTCGCGCATATCTTGTATGTGGCGGGAGCGCCGATCATTCCGCGCATGATGACGGAATGGGCGCACAGCCGTACGGGGATTGACATCCATCCGGGCGCGCGGATCGGCGCGCATTTTTTCATAGATCACGGTACGGGCGTGGTCATTGGCGAAACGTGCAAAATTGGCAAACGCGTGAAGCTGTATCATGGCGTCACGCTCGGCGCGCGGAGTTTTGCGAAGGACGACGCGGGGCATGTCGTCAAAGGCGGTAAACGCCATCCGAACGTGGAGGATAACGTGACGATTTATCCGAACTCGACGATTCTCGGGGGCGAAACGGTCATTGGCGCGAACTCCACTATCGGTGCCAACGTGTTTCTCATGCACAGCGTCCCGCCGGATTCGCTCGTGGTCTATGAAGAAACCCAACTCGTTATTCGTGACAAATCCGCACGCCGGATTGAAGTCGCGCTCGACTGGAATATTTGAAACGTCATTTGAACATTTTACGGTGCCGACCGGATCACTGGAGGTTCCCCGAAACCACTAACCAAGAATCAAGTTACCAACTAAACCAACCTCTTATGAAATCCACAAATCGTTCTAAACCCACAACCCAAATCGCCATTCTCGGTCTCGCCGCCCTGGCCGCCGCCTCTGCCCAGGCTACCGACGGCTACTTTGACTACGGCTACGGCGTCCAAGCCAAAGGCATCGGCGGTGCAGGCGTCGCCTATCCGCAAGACGGGCTGGCTCCAGCCTCCAATCCCGCCGGTGTGGCCTTTCTCGCCAATCGCTTTGATCTTGGTTTCACGTATTTTCGTCCGGACCGATCGGCTTCCTTTGGCCCGGCCAAGTTCGATGCCAATGGAATTCAAAACTTTTACGTTCCAGAAATCGGCTACAAACATTCGCTTTCGACCAACTGGGATTTTGCGCTCGCCATTTATGGCAATGGCGGCATGAACACTTCTTACAAACAGCCGATTTTCGGAACCACAGACAGCGGCATTGACCTCGATCAACTTTTTGTCGCGCCCACGCTCAGTTATAAGTTGACGGAAAATCACGCCTTCGGCATCTCACCCATCTTTGCGTATCAACGTTTCAAGGCGCACGGGTTGGAAGGTTTTGGCATCGCCGACAATGGGTATGACAATTCCTACGGCGGTGGCGTGCGCGTCGGCTATACCGGCAAGCTCACGGATTGGCTGACAGTGGGGGCTACCTACCAGAGCCGCATTTTCACCACGCCGTTCGACAAATACGCCGGGCTGTTCGCCGAGCACGGCGGTTTTGACATTCCCGAAAACTTCGCTCTGGGCATTGCCGTCAAGCCGGTCAAATCAGTCACCCTGGCCTTGGACGTTGAGGAAATTTTTTACAGCGAAGTGAAATCGGTCGGTAATCGCTTGTCGTCGCCGGCGGATGTGGCGAACCTGGGAAAAGACAATGGTCCGGGCTTTGGATGGCGCGATGTCACCGCCATCAAGACGGGCATTGCCTTCAATGCCACTGAAAACCTGACCCTGCGCGCTGGCTATAATTACAGCACGCAGCCGATTCCCAACGACCAGACCACCTTCAACGTTCTTGCGCCGGGGGTGGTGCAGCATCATGTGACCGCCGGGGCTAGTTGGGATTTTGATAAAAAATGGGAGTTGAGTGTTTTCTACGCCCACGCCTTCGAACAATCGGTGAACGGCAATGGCGGCTTCACCGGTTCCGCCAACCTGCGCATGAGCCAGGACACTTTTGGGCTGGCTTTGGGCCGGGTGTTCTAATTCAATTAATTGATATTTTTCATTAATAATTTATGTCAAATCAAACAACAACGATTGCGCCCGCCGAAGTGGCGGCGGTGGTTTCAAATGGGGATGGAATACTGGTGGACGTGCGGACGCCGGCTGAATTTCAAGAAATCCATGCGTCAGGTGCGCAGCTCGTGCCGCTGGATATTTTGGATCGCCCGGCCGTGGAGGCGGCGCGCGGAGCGAATGCCGGACCAGTGTATCTCTTGTGCGCCTCGGGCATCCGCGCCACCAAGGCTGCGGAAAAACTTCGCAGCGCCGGTCTCGCCGATGTGCGGGTGGTCGAAGGCGGGACGAATGCCTGGGCCGCCGCCGGTTTGCCGGTGGTGCGCGGACAAAAAACTATTTCCATCGAACGACAGGTTCGCATCGGTGCTGGCACACTGGTTTTGATTGGCACGGGTTTGGGCCGGTTCGTGCATCCGGGTTTTTACCTGCTCGCCGCATTCGTCGGCGCCGGGCTCGTCTTTGCCGGAATAACCGACCTTTGCGGCATGGCCATCGTGCTGGCCAAAGCCCCTTGGAACCGCTCTGGAAAAAAACATGTTTCTGCTCCCAAAATTGGCACCCTATAACCACCGCCGTATATTTTTATTGGTGAATTGACAATTGGCATTGGCCATTTAGGATTCATTAAACAGCAGGCGTCAACGCCGCTTCAACCACAGTTGTCCCAAGGTGCTGACCAGTCCACTGGAAGCTCCCATGAAAACGAAAGTGTATTCATGACGAGTCGTGTACAGATGACGGCAGCGGGGCGGGGAAATATTCCTCCTTCTTTGTCTATTCCACGATCATGGTATTCCCTTTCGTTTTGACGTGCGCCCAGCGTGCAAACCGTGATTTAATCGCAACCAAAATACATTATGAGCAAAGAAAACGAAATCCACTTAAGCTTGAGCGCCGCCGCCGCGCGTAACCTCGCCACCGCTACCGTCACCGTCCCGCAATACACGGAGATTACTCCGCGCTGGCTGCACAAGCTGCTGCCGTGGGTGGATGTGGACGGCGGCGTCTATCGCGTCAACCGTGTGGCCAAAGCCGCGAAGGGCAAACCGGCCAATGAATTTGGCGAAGGTCAGGTGGATTTGCTCACTGTGGCCGGCGGCGAACCGAAATTGCCGACGACCTATGTGGATTACGACCAGGATCCGCGCGAATACCATCTGAGCACCATCCAGACGGTGTTGCGCACGCATACGCGTGTGACCGATCTTTACAGCAATAAGATCGACCAGCTCCGCGAACAAATCCGCCTCACCGTCGAGGCCGTGAAGGAACGCGAAGAATGGGAAATCATCAACAGCCCCGACTTCGGTTTGCTTAAGGAAGTGGATGCGACGCAAACCATCAAGACGCGCAAAGGTTCACCGACTCCGGACGATCTCGACGAACTGCTGGGCCTCGTCTGGAAAAAGCCTGCATTTTTCCTCGCGCATCCGAAAGCCATCGTTGCGTTTGGCCGCGAAGCCACGCGCCGCGGTGTGCCGCCGCCCACGGTTCATCTGTTCGGAACCCCGTTCATCACCTGGCGCGGCGTGCCGTTAATCCCGAGCAACAAGCTCGATGTAAAAAACCACTCCACGAGCATCTTGCTTTTGCGCGTCGGCGAAGCTGAACAAGGCGTCGTCGGTTTGCAGAAAACTGGAGTCACCGGCGAAGTCGAACCCGGCCTGTCCGTGCGCTACATGGGCACGAACGAAAATTCCATCGCGTCGCATCTGGTCACGCGCTATTTCTCCGCTGCGGTGTTGACGACTGATTCGATTGCCCGTTTGGACAATGTCGTGGTGAATAATTACTATGACTATAGCGCCAAATAGCGCGACGCTGCCGGTTGCGGAAGTTCTAGCGGGCGATGCGGCGCATAGCGATTTGGTGACGAAGCTCGTGACCGAGGCGTTCTCCCAATTTTCCGGCTCGTCGAACCAGCCTTCTGTGCTGCCAAATCCGCCAAAGGAGATTCCGGCGGTTCCGGGTTTGCCTCACCGCGACGCGCCTTCCGCCGTGCCGCCGGTGCATCCGAGCGCGCAGCCTGCCGCGCCAAAATTATCCGGGCCGGCCGCCGCACCGGAAAAAACGCCGACGGGTGCGCACACGCCGGAATCTGGCGACAGCTACGCTTTCGGCGAACCACGTTGCAACGGGGCGTATCGTCCGCAAGGCAACCAGCCGGATACGAAAACGGCGAACGGCAATCCGCTGCTCGGATTTTCTGATGCCGAATCACAGTCCACGCCGGAATATTATTTCCTGCAAGGTGGCAATGTTTCCGGCAAATCACCCGCCGCCTGCCAATCGTATCCGAAAAACACCGCACCGATTCCAAAGTTCGACGTGGCGGCCGTGCGCCGCGATTTTCCAGCGCTGCACCAACTCGTCAACGGCCAGCCGCTGATCTGGCTCGATAACGCTGCCACCACCCACAAGCCTCAGGCGGTCATTGACGCGACGTCGCAATTTTACGGACGCGACAACTCCAATATTCATCGCGCGGCGCACACGTTGGCGGCGCGTTCCACGGAACTCTTCGAGGCCGGTCGCGAGAAAGTGCGTAAATTTCTTGGTGCCGGCGACGCCAAGGAAATTATTTTTGTGCGTGGCACGACCGAGGCGATCAATCTCGTCGCGCAAAGCTACGGACGCAAAAACATCGGTGCCGGCGACGAAATCATCGTCAGCGAACTGGAACATCACGCCAACATCGTGCCTTGGCAGTTGCTGGCGCAAGAGGTTGGGGCAACCGTGCGTGTCATCCCGATCAACGATCGGGGCGAGTTGATTTTAGAGGAGTATGCAAAACTGCTCACCGGGAAAACAAAGTTCGTTTCGGTGGCGCACGTTTCCAACTCACTCGGCACCATTAATCCGGTTGAGCAGATGATCGCGCTCGCCCACGCGCGCGGCGTGCCGGTGTTGGTGGATGGTGCGCAATCCACGCCGCATCTGCCGGTCAATGTCACCGCGTTGGACGCGGATTTTTACGCCTTCTCCGGCCACAAGATTTTTGCGCCGACCGGGATCGGCGCGCTTTACGGCAAAACGGGGTTGCTTGAAACGATGCCGCCGTGGCAGGGCGGTGGGCACATGATCAAGGACGTCCGGTTTGAGCGGACGATTTATCAAAACTCGCCGGAAAAATTCGAAGCCGGCACACCGGACATAGCGGGTGTCGTCGGACTGGGCGCGGCGATTGATTATTTGTTCAAGGTCGGCATTCCCGCAATTGCCGCTTACGAACATGCCTTGTTGGAATATGCTCAGCACGCGCTGTCAACGGTTCCCGGTTTGCGTCCCATCGGCACGGCGCTTAGCAAGGCGAGCGTTTTGTCCTTCGTTATCCCCGGCGTGCCAAACGAAAGTGTCGCGCGGCATCTCGACAAAAAAGGCATCGCCGTCCGCGCCGGCCATCATTGTGCGCAACCGGCCATCCGCCATTTCGGGCTGGAAAGCAGCGTGCGTCCGTCGCTTGCATTTTATAACACCCGTGAGGAAGTGGACGCACTGGTGTTGGCGTTGCGTACGTTGAAGCGTAATTGATCGACTGTTGGCCGGCAATCTCTGATCCGCAAAATGGCCTGATTTTCCACAGGCAGGTCAGCGCAAGGGGCGGCTAGAAGAAACTATTATTTACGAAAAGACGGTTGAACGCGAAACCTATCAGCGGCAACTCGCAAAGCTCACCGAGCAAATCTTGTTGGCGGAGATGCAGCGGCGTGACGCTAAACTGGAAGGCTATGACGTGCTTGATTTCGCGGAACATAGCGCCCTAAATACAGCTTGCCTCTGGACTGAGTTTTGAATGACCAGAAGCAGCGGTTGCAAAAGGTGCTTTTTCCCAACGGCGTGACATTTAAGCGCGGGGAATTTGGAACTAGCATAACGTGCCCACTTTTAAATGTGTTAGACAAGGCCGAAGGCGAGAAGTCAACAATGGCGACCCTACCGGGAATCGAACCCGGGCTACCTCCGTGAAAGGGAGGTGTCCTAACCGCTAGACCATAGGGTCGTGAAAGGCCGCGAAATATATCAGCCGTGCCGGACTTGTCACGCGGAAATTGACGTTTGCCTCGCCCCATTTTTTTCCGTAGATTGACCGCCTTTGCATGAAGATTTTTATTGATGGCAAATTTTACAGCGAACGCGACGCCAAGGTGTCGGTGTTCGACCACGGCCTGCTCTACGGCGACGGCGTGTTCGAGGGCATTCGCATTTATCACGGCAGCGTGTTCAAACTGAAAGAGCACATTGACCGGATCTTTTATTCCGCCAAGGCAATCCTGCTGGAAATTCCCATGACGCCGGCGGAATTGATGAAGGCTACTATCGCCACCTGCCGCGCCAACAAGCTGCGCGACGGCTACATCCGGCTCGTGGTCACGCGCGGCATCGGCACGCTCGGCCTCAACCCGCGCAGTTGCAAAAAAGCGTCCATCATCATCATTGTTGGCAAAATCCAGCTTTACCCGCCGGAATATTACCAGCGCGGTCTCGACATCGTGACCGTGCCGACCACGCGCAATTTGCACAACTCCATCAATCCGGCGATCAAGTCGTTGAATTACCTGAACAACATCCTCGCCAAGATCGAGGCCAACAACGCCGGCGTCGAGGAAGCCATCATGCTCAACGCCGAGGGCTTTGTGGCCGAATGTACCGGCGACAACATTTTTATCATCAAAAACGGCGCGCTATTTACGCCGCCGCTGGCTGCCGGCGCGCTTTACGGCATCACGCGCCAGACGGTGCTCGAACTGGCCGAGCAGACCGGCATGAAAGTGTCCGAGCCGAATTTGACGCGCTACGATTTGTTTTGCGCGGACGAATGTTTTATCACGGGCACGGCGGCGGAAATTGTGCCGGTGGTGAAGATTGACGGTCGCGTTATCGGCACCGGCAAGCCTGGTCCGCTTACGTTGAAATTCAGCGAGGAGTACCATGCCTTGACGAAAGCCTCCGGCGAGCCGATATACCAATAGCGTTATGCAATGCTGCCTATGCAAGGAAAAGCCGGCGACGGTGCATCTGACCCAGATCGTGGGCGAGAAGATGCAGAAGCTGGATTTGTGCGAGGACTGCGCGAAGGCCAAGGGCATCAATGACCCGACGAGCTTCGCCATGGCAGATTTGATGCTTGGGCTGGGTGCATCGCAGGAACTGGATCCGTCTGCGGGCATAGTGGAGATCAAATGCCCGCGCTGCGGCTTTTCTCAGGCGGATTTCAAAAAATCCGGTCGCCTCGGCTGCCCGGAATGTTACCAGACGTTTGCGGAAGGATTATCCGGTTTGCTCAAGTCCATGCACAAGGGCACGCGGCACACCGGTAAGGCGCCGGAGGCGTTGCGTCAGTCGCGCGATAACATGGACCGCCTGAAAACGCTTCAGAAAAAACTGGCGAAGGCTGTCGAGATTGAAGACTACGAACTGGCCGCGCAATTGCGCGATGAAATCAAGCCGCTGGCTGGCGTGGTTCCGGCGAAATCGGCAAAATGAAAGACCTGCATTCATTTCTGATTTCGCCCGCCGAGGCCGCGCAGCAGCACGGTCCGAATGACCGCATTGTGATGTCGAGCCGCGTGCGGCTGGCGCGCAATTTGCGCGGTGCGTCGTTCCCGGGCTGGGCCAAAAAGCCGGAGCGCGTGAAGATTTTGGAGACGGTGATGCCGGCGATCAGTTCGTTGCCGGAGATGGCGGATTCGTTTGCCGAGGCGATGGATGATTTCACCGCCTTGGATAAGCAGATTCTCGTCGAGCGCCACCTCATCAGCCGCGAGCACGCAGCGAAAAACGTTGGCAGCGGACTGGTGCTGAACCGTGCGGAAACTTTTTCCGTGATGATTAATGAGGAGGATCACCTGCGGATGCAGGCGCTGCGGCCCGGTTTCCAAATCCGCGAGGCGTGGACGGCGATTGACCGGTTGGATTCCGCGTTGGAAAAAAAACTGGAATACGCCTTTGACAACGAATTCGGTTATCTGACCGCGTGTCCGACTAATCTCGGCACCGGCATCCGTGTCAGCGCGATGCTGCATTTGCCGGGCTTGGTGTTATCGGAGCAGATCAACCCCATCATCCAATCCGTCAACAAACTTGGCCTGGCGGTGCGTGGGCTTTACGGCGAGGGGACCGAGGCGTTGGGAAATGTTTTTCAGGTTTCCAACCAGATGACGCTGGGCGAGACCGAGACCGCTATTGTCGAGCGGCTGGAAAAAGTGATGTCGCAGATCATCGAGCACGAGGAGAACGCGCAGCAGACGCTGCTGGAGAAAAAGCCGAAGGTGGTGTTCAACCATATTGGCCGCGCCTATGGTATTCTGGCCAACGCGCACAGCATTTCATCGAAGGAAACAATGAACCAGCTCTCGTTTTTGCGGCTGGGCGTGGACCTGGGCTTGTTCCCGGGCACGAACCGTGCTTTGGTGGACGAATTGTTTTTGACGACGCAGCCGGCGCACTTGCAAAAGCAGCTTTCCGACAAGCTCTCCGCCGAGGAACGCGATCTGGTGCGTGCCGACATGGTGCGTGACCGGTTGAAGGATGTCGGCCGGCCGGTGACGAAATAATCTTCTCGGGATTGGACAAATCACCCGACTCGTAGCAAAATGCTGTAAGTATGAGCGATGAAGCCATGAGTAATTTTACCCCGCGCGCGCAGCAGGTTCTGGCGCTGGCGCGGAAGGAGGCCGACCGGCTGAACCACAATTTTCTCGGCACGGAGCACCTGTTGCTTGGCCTGATCAAGCTGGGTCAGGGAGTTGCTGTCAATGTGCTTCAGAAAATGGGCCTCGAACTCGAAACCGTCCGCATGGAGGTCGAGAAGCAGGTCGGCACTGGCCCTGATCAGAAAATGATCGGCAATATTCCTTACACGCCGCGCGTGAAAAAAGTCATCGCTCTGGCGCAGAAGGAGGCGAAAAATCTCAATCACACCTACGTTGGCACGGAGCATCTGTTGCTCGGTTTGTTGCGCGAGGGCGATGGCGTGGCCGCAAAAGTTTTGCGGGCGTTGGACGTGGACATTGAACAAGCCCGCCAGGAAATCTTGAAGGAGCTGGATCCGAATTTTGCTTCGCAGGGAGGCGAGGAACCGCCGCCGCAATCGGGTGAGCCCGCCCCCGAAAAATCGGCGGCCGGTGAAAAGAAGGGGGAAGTAAAAACTCCCGCGCTGAAAGCCTTTGGCCGCGACCTCACGGAACTTGCGCGCAAGGGTGACATGGACCCGGTTATCGGCCGCAAGGCGGAAATCGAGCGCGTCATCCAAATCCTTTGCCGCCGCACGAAGAACAATCCTGTTCTCCTCGGTGAGGCGGGTGTCGGCAAGACCGCCATTGTCGAAGGACTCGCGCAGGAAATCGTCGCGGGAAATGTGCCGGAAATTTTGCTGCAAAAGCGCGTCGTGACCCTCGACCTTGCTCTGATGGTTGCGGGCACAAAATATCGTGGCCAGTTCGAGGAGCGCATCAAGGCGGTCATGGACGAAATCCGCCGCGCGAAGAATGTCATTCTCTTCATTGACGAATTGCACACCATCGTCGGTGCCGGTTCGGCGGAAGGCACGATGGATGCGAGCAACATCATCAAGCCGGCGCTCTCCCGTGGCGAGATGCAGTGCGTCGGCGCGACGACGATGAACGAGTATCGCAAATACATCGAGAAGGATGCCGCGCTCGAGCGCCGGTTCCAGTCGGTGAAAGTCGAGGCGCCTTCGATTGAAGATGCGATTGAGATTTTGAAGGGGCTGCGCCGCAAATACGAGGAGCACCACAAGGCGGAATTCACCGACGAGGCGGTCGCCGCTGCCGTGAAACTCTCCGACCGTTACATCACCGACCGGTTTTTACCGGATAAGGCGATTGACGTTTTGGATGAGGCCGGTTCCCGCGCGCGCATCAGTACCATGACGCGGCCGCCGGAGGTCAAAACGATGGAAGCCGAGATTGAGGAGATCAAAGGCAAGAAGGAGGCCGCCATCAAGAACCAGGATTTTGAAGGTGCGGCCAAGATGCGCGATTTGGAAAAACAGGCGAAGGATAAGCTGGAAAACCTGCTCAAAGAATGGCGCGCCAAGGGCGAAGAAAAGCGCGTCGTCGTCGGCGAGGAGGAAATTTTACACGTGGTTGCAAAGTGGACGGGCATTCCGCTCCGGCGTATGGGTCAGGACGAAATGGCGCGTCTGCTCACGGTTGAGACCGAGATGGAAAAAGTCGTCGTCGGCCAGCGCGAGGCGGTGTCCGCGTTGTGCAAGGCGCTCAAGCGTTCGCGCGCGGATTTGAAGGATCCGCGCCGTCCCATCGGTACGTTTCTTTTGCTCGGCCCGACTGGCGTGGGCAAAACGCTTTTGTCCAAGACGCTCGCCGAGCAGATGTTCGGCGATGCCAAATCGCTCATCCAGCTCGACATGAGCGAATACATGGAAAAGTTCAACGTGTCGCGCCTCGTCGGTTCGCCGCCCGGCTATGTCGGCTATGAGGAAGGCGGTCAGCTCACGGAAAAAGTGCGGCGTAATCCGTATTCCGTCGTCCTGTTCGATGAGATTGAAAAGGCGCATCCTGACGTGTGGAACATGCTGCTGCAGATTTTGGAAGAGGGCAAATTGACCGACAGCATGGGCCGCATCGTGAATTTTCGCAACACGATCATCCTGATGACCACGAACGTCGGCTCGGACACGATCCGGAAATCGTCCACGCTCGGCTTTGCGCCGATCACCGACGAGAGCAGCTACGAAAAGGCCCGCGAACGGGTTCTGGAGGAGGCCAAGAAAACCTTCCGCCCGGAATTTCTGAACCGGCTGGACGATCTGATTGTATTCCGCTCCTTCACGAAACCCGACCTGATCCAGATTCTCAGCCTGGAAGTGGAGAAGGTTTTGGAACGGCTCCGCAAGAAAAACCTCCGGCTGGAGCTGGACGAAAAGGCGAAGGATTTTCTCGTCGAAAAAGGCTACGACCCGCAATACGGCGCGCGCCCGATGCGCCGGGCCGTCGAACGCTTTTTCGAAGACCCGCTCGCCGAGGAAATCCTCAAGGGCGTGCTGCATGAAGGTGATTTAATTCAAGTCACCGCCGGCCAGGACAAGCTGGTCTTCAACCAGAAGTCGGCAACGGCAGGTGCCGTGGCAGGTTGAGGTGAAATTGTTTTTCAAGCCGCGTTGAAAAACGCGGCTTTTTTGTTGGCGAAATGCTCCGGTAGATTTTACGCTGTCGCGCAAATGAAAGGCATCATTCTCGCCGGCGGCGCCGGTTCGCGGCTCTATCCGCTCACGCTCGTGGCCAGCAAGCAGCTTCAGCCGGTCTATGACAAGCCGATGGTTTATTACCCGCTCACGACGCTCATCGAGGGGGGCATCCGTGAGTTGTGCCTGATCTCCACGCCGCAGGATTTGCCGCGTTTCCGCCAGCTTCTCGGCGACGGCAGCCGCTTCGGCGTGACGATTGATTACCGCGAGCAGGAAAAACCGGCGGGCATCGCGCAGGCCTTCCTCATCGCGGAAAGTTTTATTGGCAAGGACGCCGTGACGCTAATCCTCGGCGACAATATTTTTTACGGCGGCGATTCATTTTACCGCGCGTTCGCGGAGTTCAAGAGCGGCGAGACGATTTACGGCTATCACGTCAACGACCCGGAACGCTACGGCGTAGTGGAATTCGACGCGAGCGGCAAGGCGGTTTCCATTGAGGAGAAACCGAAGCAGCCCAAGAGCAATTACGCCGTGCCGGGCCTATATATCTGCGACAATCAAGTCGTGGACATCGCCAGTAACCTGAAGCCGTCGGCGCGGGGCGAGTTGGAAATCACCGCCGTAAATGTGGAATACCTGCGACGCGGCCAGTTGCGCGTGCAGCGGCTGGCGCGCGGTTTCGCGTGGTTGGACGCCGGCACGAGCAGCAGCCTGCACGAGGCGAGCGCCTATGTGCAGACCATCGAGAAACGTGCCGGCATCAAGATCGGCTGTCCCGAAGAAGCGGCGTTTCGGCAGGGGTTCGTCTCGCTGGCCCGGCTTGAACAGATTGTCGGCGCGATGCCAAATTGCGAATACCGTGGCTATCTTGAAACCGAGGTCCTGACCGAGGCGAAGCGCCTCCAATAATCTATGATTTTACTGCTCGGAGCCACCGGCTACATCGGCGAGGCGTTTGCACGTGAATTAAAGCGGCGTAATGAAAAATTCATCCCGTTGTCGCGCAAGGAAGTGGATTACACGCGTTTCGATGCGTTGCTTGGCTTCCTGCGCGCGAACAAAATTTCCTTCCTCATCAACAGCGCCGGTTACACCGGCAAGCCAAACGTGGACGCATGCGAATTGGACAAGGCGGGTACCCTGTTCGGCAATGCGCTGCTGCCGCCGACCATCGCCCACGCGTGCCTGTCGGCAAACGTGCCTTGGGGACATGTCTCGTCCGGCTGTATCTTCGCTGGTGCGAAGATTGCCGAAGGCGGCAAGATCCGCACGGAAAAGGACCTGACCAGGCCGGAGCTGCACGCGCTGGTGGAGCAGAAGTCGCTGTCCGTGCAGGGCTTCAACGAAAACGATCCGCCGAATTTTTCCTTCCGCGACCAGCCGTGCAGTTTTTACAGCGGCACCAAGGCGCTTGGCGAAGAGGCGATTGCCGGCCTCGGCCAGAGCTATATCTGGCGGCTGCGGATTCCGTTCGACGAGTTTGACAGCCGGCGGAATTACTTGAGCAAGGTGCAGCGCTACGCGAAGGTCTACGATAATGTGAACTCCATTTCCCACCGCGCCGATTTTGTGAAGGCGTGCCTCGACACCTGGAAACTGCGCGCGCCGTTTGGCATCTACAACGTGACGAACCCCGGCTATGTCACCACGCGGCACGTCGTGGAGCAGATTGAGAAAATCCTGAAGCCGGCGCGAAAGTTTGAATTCTGGGCAAACGACGATGAGTTTTACCAGGTCGCGGCCAAGACGCCGCGTTCCAATTGCATCATGGATTCGTCCAAGCTACAGTCTGTCGGCGTGAAAATTCGCGGCGTGGAAGAAGCCTTGGAAGATTCGCTGAAGAACTGGCAACCTGAAAAATAAATTTCAAACATGAATCTTCTTGTCACCGGCGGCGCGGGCTTTATCGGCTCGAACCTGATCCGCCACGTCATTGACGATGCGAAGGTGGCGAAGCTCGTCAATCTCGACTGCCTGACTTACGCCGGCCGGCTGGAGAATCTGGAGTCGGTTGCCCGGCATCCCAAATATTCCTTTGAAAAGGTGGACTTGCGTGACAAGGCGGCGACGCTGAATGTTGTCGAGCGGCATGGAATCACGCACGTCATGCATCTTGCGGCGGAATCCCACGTGGACCGCTCCATCACCGGGCCGGGGGATTTCATCCACACGAATGTCGTCGGCACGTTCAATCTGCTCGAAGCCTGCCGCAGTTTTTGGGAGGGCGATTTTGCCGAAAAAATATTCCACCACGTCTCCACCGATGAAGTCTACGGCTCGCTCGACGCGACCGGCTTGTTCACGGAGATGACGGCTTACGCGCCGAACTCGCCGTATTCCGCCAGCAAGGCATCGTCGGATTTTCTCGTCCGCGCCTACCACCACACTTACGGCCTGCCGACCGTCATCACGAATTGTTCCAACAACTACGGCCCGTTCCAATTTCCCGAAAAGCTCATTCCCGTCGTCATTCAGAGCGTGCTCGCCCGCAAGCCGGTTCCCGTCTATGGCGACGGCCTGAATGTGCGCGACTGGCTTTACGTCCGCGATCATGCCGAGGCGCTGTGGACCGTGGTGAATCGCGGCGCGCTGGGCGAAACCTACAACATCGGGGGCCACAACGAATGGGCCAACCTCCGCATCGTCGAGCTGATCTGCGACACGATCGACGAATTTGCGCCGGAGCTGGGCGGCCATTCCCGCCAGCTCATCTCGTTCGTCAAAGACCGGCTTGGCCACGACCGCCGTTACGCGATTGACGCCTCGAAGATTCAGCGCGAGCTGGGCTGGACACCGGCGCACAAGTTCGAGGACGGCATCCGCGAGACCATCCGCTGGTATCTCGACCACCAGTTTTGGGTGAAATCCGTCCTGCGGAAATAAATTATATCCGTGAACGCTTTCGTCGTCGGCCCCCTCCAATCAACCATTCAATCCATGCGTCGCACCGCCATCCTCTTCCTGCTCGCCTTGCTGGTTTGCGCCGGCACGGCTGCGCGCGCGGCGGGCACGAATTCCCTCGTCTGGAACCCGGCGACCGATCTCGTCAGCGCCGATCTGCGCGGCGAGGCGCTCTGGCCGCTGCTGGAGGACATCGCGCACCAGACCGGCTGGCACATTTTTGTGGAGCCGGGCGCGGCGCGGAAGGCGGACGTGAAATTTTCCGACCTGCCGTCTGGCGAGGCGTTGCGGAAACTGCTCGGCGACCTGAACTTCGCCTTCGTGCCCAAGACCAACGAGGAATCGCACCTCTACGTTTTCACCACCACCCTGCGCGCCGCGACGCAGCGCGTGAGCAGCGCCACAACGAATCAAACGGCGGTGGCCAGACACGTCGCCAACGAACTCGTCGTGAAGGTCAAGCCCGGCACGGACATCGACGCGCTGGCGAAATCGCTGGGGGCGAAAGTGGTGGGCCGCGCCGACAAGCTGGGGCTTTACCGCCTGCGCTTCGCCGATGAAGCGGCCATGGAGACCGCGCTTGGCCAGTTGAAGACCAATCCCGCCGTGGCCGCCGTGGAATATAATTACCTGTTCAACCCGCCGGTCGCCCCGCAGAAAATCGCCAATGCTCCCATCGGCCCGATTTCACTCACGCTCAATCCGCCGGGCGATTCCGGCCGCGTTATCGTGGGCTTGATCGACACGCACATCCAGTCGCTCGGTTCTACGCTCGACCCGTTTTTGCTGAACCCGGTTTCCATCACCGGCGACACCGTGGCGAACAGCGCCGACCCCACCCACGCCACCAGCATGGCCGAGACGATCCTGCGCGCCATGGCCGGGCAGGGCGGCAGCACCTCCGCGCAAATCCTGCCGGTGGATGTCTATGGCAACAGCGAATCCGCATCGACCTGGAACGTCGCGCTGGGCGTGCAGGCGGCGGTGAACGGCGGCGCGACCGTTTTGAACATGAGCCTCGGCGGCACGACGGAAAGCGCCATCTTGAGCGACATCATTCGGCAGGCCGAAGCGAATGGCATCGTGATTTTTGCGGCGGCCGGTAATCAGGGGGCAAACCTCCCAACCTATCCGGCGGCGGACAACGGCGTCATCGGTGTGGCCGCTAAGAACGGCAGCCAGCTCGCGCCCTATTCCAACTTCGGCAGTTTCGTGGCTATCGCGCTGCCGGGCGACAGCGTGGTATATCTGGGCAATCTGGCCTGGGTCGTGAGCGGGACATCGCCGGCCACAGCCTACGCCACGGGCGTGGCGGCGGGCACCAAAAGCGGCACAACGATGACTTGGGCGCAGATCCTCGCGGCGATGCAGCAGAAATTTCCCGTGCCGGCGAAGTAAGAATTGGGACTTGCTCGTTAGAGGGATGGAAGTTGGGGAAAAATGTTTTGTGCCGGCGAATTGTTCGCCCCATCTGCCATCTGCCATCTCCTAACTTCCACCTACCATCTCCTATCTGCTTTTTCAGTGCGACTGGCAGCCGAACTTGATGAACGTGCCGAGGAACAGGCCGAGGGCGGCCAGCAACAGCCATGGCTGGCCGTGCATCATGAGCAGAATGCCCCAACTGATGAAGAAGGCAAACAGCCCAAACGTCAAAATGGCCAAAGCAAATTTCATGGGTAAACAACTTAACTAATTCTTTTCATTAAAGCAAGGATGTCAATTATTGCTTCCCCTTAACCAGAGCGTCCACCACGCCGGGGTCGGCTAGGGTGCTGGTGTCGCCAATCTGGTCGGTCTGGTTCTCGGCGATCTTGCGCAGGATGCGGCGCATGATTTTGCCGGAACGGGTCTTGGGCAAACCTGGAGCGAACTGGATTTTGTCCGGCACGGCAATCGCGCCGATTTCCTTGCGGACATGCGCGGCGATGTCCTTCTTCAATTCTTCGCTCTCGGCCACGCCGTCTTTCAGGGTCACAAAGGCGTAGAGCGCCTGACCCTTGATGTCGTGCGGCATGGGCGCCACGGCGGCTTCGGCCACCTGCGGATGGCTCACGAGCGCGCTCTCCACTTCGGCGGTGCCGATGCGATGGCCGGAGACGTTCACCACGTCGTCCACGCGGCCCATCAGCCAGTAATCGCCGTCGGCATCCACGCGGCAGCCGTCGCCGGTGAAATACATGTCCTTGTAGGTGGAGAAATAGGTGTTCACGAAGCGCAGATGGTCGCCCCAGGTGGTGCGCATGATGCCGGGCCAGGGTTTCTTGATGCAGAGCTTGCCGCCCTCGTTGGGCCGGCATTCGGTGCTGTCATCGCGCAGGACCACCGGCTCGACGCCGAAGAAGGGTTTGCTGGCGCTGCCGGGTTTCAAGCTGTTGACGCCGGGCAGGGCGGTGATGAGATGGCCGCCGGTCTCGGTCTGCCACCAGGTGTCCACGATGGGGCAGTGCTCGCGGCCGATGTGCTTGTGATACCACATCCATGCCTCGGGATTGATGGGTTCGCCGACGGTGCCGAGGGTGCGTAGGGAGGACAGATCGTATTTGGCCGGCCATTCATCGCCGAGCCGGATAAGCGCGCGGATGGCGGTGGGCGCGGTGTAGAAGGAGTTGACCTTGAACTTCTCGACGATTTTCCAGAAGCGGCCGGCGTCGGGCCACGTCGGCACGCCTTCGAACATGAGCGTGGTGCCGCCGTTGCAGAGCGGGCCGTAGACGACGTAGCTGTGGCCGGTGACCCAGCCGATGTCGGCGGTGCAGAAGAAGGTGTCGCCCTCGTGGATGTCGAAGACGTATTTGTGCGTGAGCGCGCACCAGAGCAGGTAGCCGGCGGTGCTGTGGACGACGCCCTTGGGTTTGCCGGTGGAGCCGCTGGTGTAAAGGATGAAGAGATAATCCTCGGCGTTGAGCTTCTCGGCGGGACAATGGGCGGAAGCCTTTGCCATCAGCTCGTGATACCACACATCGCGGACGGGAACGAGGTTGCACGGCTCGGCGTTTCGTTTCACGACGATGACGTGCCGGATGCTGGGCGTGTGTTTGAGCGCGGCGTCGGCGAGTTCTTTGAGCGGAATGTGTTTGCCGGCGCGCAGGGAGACGTTGGCGGTGATGAGCAGCTTGCACTCGGAATCGTTGATGCGGCCCGCGAGCGCATCCGAGCTGAACCCGCCGAAGACCACCGAGTGTATCGCGCCGATGCGTGCGCAGCCGAGCATGGCCACGGCGGCTTCGGGGATCATCGGCATGTAAATGGCCACGCGGTCGCCCTTCTGGATGCCGAGGGATTTCAGGACGTTGGCGAACTTGCAGACTTCGGCGTGCAGCTCCGCGTAGGTGATGCGCTTCACTTCCTCCTCCGGCTCACCCTGCCAGAGGATGGCAGTCTGCTGGCCGCGCGTCTTGAGATGGCGGTCGAGGCAGTTGACGGTGAGGTTGAGCTGGCCGTCCTCAAACCAGGTGTGCTCAATCTTCCGCGCGGCGGTGTCCCAGTTGTGCTTGCCGGCGACGGTGGGCGGCTTGAACCATTCCAGCGTGTGCGCCTGCTCCAGCCAGAACTTCTCCGGCTCGCGGAGGGAGCGTTGATACATCGCGTCAAACTGCGAGGCGTTGAGGTGCGCGCGCCCGACGACTTCCGGCGACGGCGGGAACGTGCGGCTTTCTTGCGATAGCGATTCGGTGGAAATGGCGTTGGTGCTCATGCGGTGCAAAATTGATTCCCCTTATTTCTGCAAAAAGAAACTAAACTGTCAAATTAGGAAATGGAAAACACCCGGAATGTTGTTCTCAGCGGCCGCAGCTTATTGGGCAATCGCCGAGCGCATGGCGGCGAAGAGGTTTTTGCCGGAATCCTGCGCGACGGGCGTCTTGGACTTGGCATCCGAATGTTCGACGAGTTCCTCCGGCAGCTCTTTCAGGAACGGCGACGGCTGGCACGGCAGCAGCTGCCCGTATTTCTTGCGCCCGCCGCAATGGCTGATGGTCAGCGTCTGCATCGCGCGCGTCACGGCGACGTAAAATAGCCGGCGCTCCTCGTCCATCGTGCCTTCCACCTTCGAGCGCGTGTGCGGCAACAGCCCGTCTTCCAGGCCCACGACGAAGACATGCGGAAACTCCAGGCCCTTGCACGAATGCATGGTGATGAGCGTCACGGCGTCGCTGGTGTTTTCCTTTTCCTCCTCGCGGTCGCTGTCGAGCGTGATGTTCTCCAGGAAGTTTTCCAGCCGCTCCGCCGGCTGGTTGCCGATGCCGTCCATCGTCGCCATCAATTCGCGCAAACTGCGGATGCGGCCCTCGGCCACCTCCGGGTCTTTGTCCAGCCGCTTCAACTCGGCAAAGTAGCCGGTCTCGTTCAGGAAATCATTTGCCCAGGTTTGCAGCCGGAACTCATTCGCGGTTGTTTGCAGCTGGCCCTGCACCCGCTCCACGAATTCCACGAACGCCTCGATGCTCTTGCGCGTGTTTGTCTGCAGGGTTGTCGTCACCAGCGGATTCTTCATCGCGGTGAACACGGAGCATTTGCGCTCGTGGCTGGCGCCGAGTAGCCGTTCCATCGTCACGTCGCTCAAGCCGCGCGCCGGCACATTCGCGATGCGCAGCAGGCTGATGTCGTCGTGCGGATTCAAAAACATTTTCAGGAACGCGAGGAAATCCTTGATCTCGCGCCGGTCAAAAAAGCTTTGCCCGCCGATGAGATGATAGCGGACACTGGCCGCGCGCAGCGCGATTTCCAGCGGGCGCGACTGCTGGTTCGTGCGGAACAGAATCGCGCAATCTTGCCACGGCACCCGGTGCGCGAGCCGCTTGAACTCGATCTGCGCCACGGTCTCCCGCGCCTCGTCCTCGTCGTTGCCGTAGGTCTGCAGCAGGATTTTCGCGCCCGCGCCCTTGCTTGACCAGAGCGATTTGCCGCGCCGGCGGGCGTTGTTTTTGATGATGGCGTTGGCGGCGTTGAGAATGGTCGTGGTGCTGCGGTAGTTTTGCTCCAGCTTGACGACTTTGATTTCCGGAAAATGCTTTTCCATGTTCAGCAGGTTGGCGACCTCCGCGCCGCGCCAGCCGTAGATGCTCTGGTCGTCGTCGCCGACCACGCAGAAATTCCGGTGCTCCTGCGTGAGCGCGTGGACCAGCTCAAACTGCGCGGCGTTGGTGTCCTGATACTCGTCCACCATGACGTATTGATATTTGGCGCGGCAGGCTTCCAGCGCGTCGGGATGCTCGCGGAACAGCCGCAGCGTGAGCAGGATCAAATCGTCGAAGTCCACGGCGTTGCAGGCGTGCAGCGCGGATTCATAGCGCTTGGCGATATGCACGGCCAGTGCGCGGAGATTGGGATCCACAAAAGCCCTGGCGTTTTCGCCGCCGTTCTTGAACTTGCTCAGCAGCGACAGTACCGCGCCGGGATCGGTCTTCTCGCCCTTCACGGAAATGGCGGAAAGAATTTTCTTCACCGCCGCCAGCTGCTCGGATTCGTCGTAGATGACGAAGTTGCGCTTGTAGCCAAGCTTGTCGATATGGTGTCGCAGGATGCGGACGCACAGTGAATGGAACGTGCAGATGGTTGGGCGGTCCGGTTTCTTGCCGTCTTCGGTGGGACGCTTTTTTGGCAGCAGTTTGGTCACGCGCTCCTGCATTTCCCGGGCGGCCTTGTTGGTGAAGGTCACGCCGAGAATGTTGCCCGGCGCGATGCCGCGCTCGACCATGTGCGCGATGCGGAAAGTGATGACGCGGGTCTTGCCCGTGCCCGCGCCGGCCAGGATCAGCACCGGGCCGCGAATGGTTTCGACGGCCTGGCGTTGCTGCGGGTTGAGCGCGGACAAATTCAACATCGGGCGCGGATTCTAATTTGCGGCGAAGCGAACGCAAGCGCGCAAGGGAAGGTGTTCAGCCATCGCTGGACGCCGCTGAAACGCAGATTTTTTTGTGGGCGGAATAATCCGGCTTCGGCGGATTTTCATTTGAACGCAAAACCGCCGTGAAATCAGCCGTTTCTCGCTGTTTTTATCGGTGTCCATCCGCGTCCATCCGTGATTGAAATTTCGCAATGCCGGAAAAAAATTAAGTTGCGCAAACCACGGCGCCCGGCGTAAAGAAAGACCGCAACATGGGCAAAGCACTCATCATCGCCGAGAAACCGTCCGTCGCCAGCGACATCAGCAAGGCGCTCGGAAAGTTTCAGAAACATGACGATTACTTCGAGAATGACGACTACGTCATCTCGTCGGCCGTCGGGCATTTGCTCACCATCGTGCCGCCGGAAGGCGTCGAGGCCGCGCGGGGCAAGTGGACGTTCAAATGCCTGCCGGTCATCCCGCCGCACTTCGATCTGATGCCCATTGAGAAGACCGCGTCGCGGCTGAAGGTCGTTGCCAAACTCATCAAGCGCAAGGACGTGGACAAGCTCATCAATGCGTGCGACGCCGGGCGCGAAGGCGAATTGATTTTCCGCAACATTGTTCGTTATACGCAGGCCAAACAGCCCATCCAGCGGCTTTGGCTGCAATCCATGACGGCCGCCGCTATCCGCGAAGGTTTTGCATCGTTGAAAAGCGATGAATCCATGCAGCCGCTGTCCGACGCGGCGACGAGTCGCAGCGAGGCCGACTGGCTGGTGGGCATCAACGGCACGCGCGCCATGACGGCGTTCAATTCCAAGCTTGGCGGCTTTTTCAAGACGACGGTGGGCCGTGTGCAGACGCCGACGCTGGCGATTCTCGTGGAGCGTGAGGCGAAGATACGCGGGTTTAAACCGCGTGATTTCTGGGAAGTCATCGGCACGTTCGCTGCGGCGGCGGGAAGTTATACCGGCCGGTGGTTTGATGAAAACTTTTCCAAGTCCGACGACGAGCAGGCCAAAGCCGAGCGCATCTGGGACGCGGCAAAAGCCGAAGAAATCAAGGCCAAGTGCCTCAGCCAACCGGGCGTCGTCACTGAGGAAAGCAAGCCGACAACCTCGCTGTCGCCGTTGCTCTATGATTTGACCAGCTTGCAGCGTGACGCGAACTCGCGTTTCGGTTTCAGCGCCAAAAATACCTTGGGTCTGGCCCAGGCGCTTTACGAAAAACATAAGGTCCTGACTTATCCGCGCACGGATTCTCGCGCCTTGCCGGAGGATTACCTCGGCACGGTAAAGAGCACGCTCGGAATGCTCGAAGGTGTCACGGGCTATTCTGCGTTCGCCGAACAGATTTTAAAAAGCGGCTGGGTACATCCCAATAAGCGCATTTTTAATAACGCGAAAGTATCCGATCACTTCGCGATCATCCCGACGCAGCTTGCGCCGAAATCGTTGAGTGAGCCGGAGCAGAAGCTTTATGACCTCGTCACGAAACGGTTTCTCGCCATCTTCTATCCGGCGGCGGAATTTTTGGAGACGAACCGCATCACGCGCGTCGCCGGCGAGCCGTTCAAGAGCGCGGGCAAAGTATTGGTGTCGCCGGGCTGGCTGACAGTCTATGGCAAGCAGTCGGATTCCGACGAAACGCCGAGCCTCGCGCCGGTGTTGCCGGGCGAAACGGTCAAGACCAGCAATGTTGAGGTGAAGGATAATGTCACCAAGCCGCCGGCGCGGTATTCGGAAGCCACGCTGCTCTCCGCGATGGAAGGCGCGGGCAAACTGATTGACGACGACGAGCTCCGCGAGGCCATGAGCGAGAAGGGGCTCGGCACGCCGGCCACGCGCGCGGCGACGATCGAAGGCTTGATTTACGAGGATTACGTCCACCGCAACGGCCGCGAATTGCAGGCCACGGCCAAGGCGTTTTCGCTGATGGAACTGCTGAACGGCCTCGGTATCCCCGAATTGACCAGGCCGGAGCTGACCGGCGACTGGGAATTTCAGCTGAAGGAAATGCAGCGCAAAAAAATCAGCCGCGCGGAATTCATGGCGGGCATCGCGGACATGACCCGGCGTATCGTGGAACGCGCGAAAAAATTTGAATATGACACGATTCCCGGCGACTTCGGCGTGCTGCAAGTGCCGTGCCCCAAGTGTGGCGGTGAGATTCACGAGCGTTACAAACAGTATCAATGCGTGAAGTGCGACTTCGCGTTCTGGAAGACTTTGTGCAGCCGGATGTTCGAGCCGGAGGAAGTCGAAAAAATCATCACGGACAAAATCGTCGGCCCGCTGCAAGGCTTTCGCAGCAAGCAGGGATTCCCCTTTGCCGCCGTGCTCAAGATGACCGCCGAGCACAAGGTGGAATTTGATTTCGGTAACGGCGGCAGGGACGGCGCGGGCGCGGCCCCGCTGGATTTCACCGGCCAGGCATCGCTTGGTAAATGTCCGGCGTGCGGCGCGAATGTTTATGACGGCGGTATGAATTATGTCTGCGAAAAACAGGCGGGCGCGGAGCAGACGTGCAAATTTCGCACCGGCAAAATCATTTTGCAGCAGGAGATTTCCCCCGAGCAGGTGAAGAAGCTGCTGGCCGAGGGCAGGACGGATTTGCTGAAAGGTTTTGTCTCCAACAAGACGAACCGCAAGTTCGAGGCCTATCTCATCGTGAAAGATGGCAAGACGGGATTCGAGTTCAAGCCGCGCGAGAAAAAGGGCAAAGGCGCACCGAAAGAGCCGCCGCCGAAAATTGATTTCACCGGGTTGACCGTCATCGGTAAATGTCCGAAGTGCGGTGGCTCGGTTTTCGACACCGGGGCTGGCTATGTTTGCGGGAACTCGCAGCGCGAAGCGAAGCGCTGCACCTTTAAGTCCATCGGTAAGACGATTTTGGAACAGCCGATTGACGCGGTGCAGGCGGCGAAAATTCTCAAGGATAAAAAAAGCGACGTGATGGAAAAGTTCATCTCCAAATCCGGTAAGCCCTTTCCGGCGTTTCTGGTGATGGATAAAAAAGGCAAGATCACCTTCGAGTTCCCCGCGCGCGAAGACGAATAAGCTCTATTTCGCGCGCCTGGCGCGCGGTTGCTTGGGGCGTTTTTTTTTGCCGCCGGCGCGTGACTTTTTTATGCCCCTCTATTTCAAACAGCTCGGCCGGGGCGAGCCGCTCGTCTTGCTGCACGGGCTTTTTGGCTCGGCGGACAACTGGTTCGGCGTCGCGCCGAAGCTCGCGGAGAAATTTCACGTCATCGCCCTCGACCTGCGGAACCACGGCCGTTCGCCGCATCACGCGGAAATGGATTATCCGCTCCTGGCCGCCGACGTGGGGAGTTTTTTTGCGGCGCAGAACATCGAAAGCGCCCATGTCATTGGGCATTCAATGGGCGGCAAGGTGGCGATGCAGTTCGCGCTGGATTTCCCGCCGTGCGTGAAAAAGCTCGTCGTTGTGGACATGGCCCCCCGTGCCTACGCGCGGGCGCACGACCGGATTTTTGCCGCGCTCCTGGCGCTGGATTTGCCCTCGTTTTCGACGCGCTTGCAAATCGAGGACGCGCTCGCGCCGGAAATCTCGTCGCTGAACTTGCGGCGGTTTCTGCTGAAAAATCTCCGCCGCGACCCCTCGGGGGGATTTGTCTGGCAGATGAACCTGCGCGCCTTGGCGAAAAATTATTCCCGTCTTGGCGAAGTCTTGGCGGCGGGCAAACGCTTCTCCGGGCCGGCGCTCTTCCTCCGCGGCGGCCGGTCGGATTACGTCAATGCCGCGGACGAGGTGGCGATCCATCGGCAATTTTCTGCGGCGCAGATTCAAACGATTGCTGCTGCCAGCCACTGGGTTCACGCCGATGCGCCGGAGGAATTTGTCCGGCTCGTGCTGGATTTTTTATGATTCCGCTGGAATTTTTCCCTGCATGGTGCATCTGTAAGGATTGAATGTTGGCGCTCACTGACAGCCTTTCCGGACCCGGCCCGGCTGGCGGAAATTATTTGCGGCTCGCGAAATTTTATTCGCGCTGGCGCGAGGTGCCGCTGTATCGCGCGGCGCTGGCGGCTGCGGATTTTTCGCGGCTGCCGCTCATCACTAAACGGGAGATCCGCCAGAATTTCCCCGATAATTTTCTTCGCGCCGGGCAGAAACTTGACGCGCTGCTCGCCGGAAAATCCGTGGAACTCGAACACACCTCCGGCACTTCCGACGAGCGGACGGCGGTGCTGTTCGCGCGCGGCTGGTGGAATGCGCAGGAGGAACGGGTCCTGCGCTTGAACGGCTTTATCGCCTCGGTGTTGGATGGGCATCCGGCTGCCCGCCGGGCGACCATTGTGCCTCCGGTCTGCAATGGCGTGGTGTGTTTTTCCAACTACCTGGCCAGGTCCGCGCGCACGCTCGGCGGGACTTTGTTTGTGAACCAGGCCCGCATTCCCTTTCTGCTCGCAGAAGCAGAACTGGCGCGCATGGCGGATGAAGTCGTGGCGTGGGCGCCGCAATTTCTCGACCTCGACCCGGTTCACGGCGTTTGGTTCGCGTTGTTTTGTGAGCGGCACGGAATTAAATTTTCCACGGTGAAATTTATCCTGTGCAGCTACGAATTTGTCAGCGTGGTGCACCGCCAGATTCTGGAGCGCGTTTTCGGTGTGCCGGTTTTTAATCTTTACGGTTCGACGGAGGCTGGCCATTTGCTCATTGAAAATGAATCCGGCGAAATGCGCGGCTGCGCGGAAAATGTTTTTTACGAGATCATCCGTCCGGATGAAACCGGCATTGGCGAACTGGTGGTGACGACCCTGACGAACGATATCATGCCGCTCCTGCGCTATCGGGTCGGCGACCTGGTGCAGTGCGTCGGCGAAAACTTTTGGGTGCACGGCCGCTGCCGCGATGCGTTGCGCCGGCGCGATGGGCAGCGCATGACGACGCTGGCCGTGGATCGTTGTTTTGCCGGCGTTTCGGGCCTCGCCCACTACCAGCTTCGGCAGTCGGAAAACGGCGCGTGCGATTTGCAATTTATTCCGGATGCCGTGCCGGTGGCTGCGGGTGATTTGTCTCGCCTGACCGCGCGCCTCGCCGGCCTGCTGGGCCTGAAAAATGAAATCCGCGCCGTCGCGGTGGATAAACTGCCGCCGCAACCCTCTGGTAAATTCCGGCTGACTTGCCGCGCTGACGCATGAGCCCGCCCGCCGAAAATCCGCCGCCGGAAATCCGCGACCCGTGGATTGATAAATTTCTCGCCCATCTGGCGACGGATCGTGGCGCGTCGGTGTTCACGCAGCGGAATTACCGGCAGGCGCTGCTGGAATTCGCGCGCTGGCATTTGCTGGAGCGCCAGGCCGTCGCGGTTTGGGGGAAACTACAGCGGGACGATTTTCGCGGCTATCTGCGTTATCTGGGTCGGAACCATTTGAGCCGCGCTGCCACGGCGCTGCGGTTTTCCGCGCTGCGGACTTTTTACAAATTTCTCCTGCGGCATGGCTTGGTGGAAACTTTGCCCGTCAAAAATCTCTCGCTGCCGAAAGCGCCGCAGCGGCTGCCCAAATTTCTGACGATTCAGCAGATGGCGGATTTGCTGGCGGCTCCAGCCAGTTTGCTCGCCGGATCTAAAGGAAAAAAAGGTCCGGGTCGCCCGGTCTCGGCGGAGGTTTGCCGCCGCGACGTGGCGGTGCTGGAAACCATTTATTCCTGCGGCCTGCGCGTGAGCGAACTGTGCGGCCTGCGCGTGGCTGATATTGATTTTAGCGGGCAGATCATCCGTGTGCGCGGCAAAGGCCAGAAGGAGCGGTTGGTGCCGGTCGGGGTGCCGGCCCTGCGGGCCATTCGAAGCTATTGGGCCTCCTTGTTGTCGCCGCCGGACGGCGCGCAGCCGGTTTTTTGTGCGGACACGAAAAAGCGTTCCCCGCTCAACCGCCTCCAGCTGGCGCGGCGGTTGAAAAAATATCTCATCATCGCCGGGCTGGATCCGGCGCTGACGCCGCACAAGCTGCGCCACAGCTACGCCACGCATTTGCTGGACGCCGGCGCGGATCTGCGCAGCGTGCAGGAGCTGCTCGGCCATGCGCACCTCATCACCACGCAGGTTTATACACACGTCACCACCGAGCGGCTGAAGTCGGCCTACGCTGCGGCGCATCCCCGCGCGTGAATTGGTCTTAAGCGGCTCGTGCGGTCGCCCCCCCTCCGGCTGGCCGAAAAGGTTCTGGCAATTTCTGCAAAGCATTTTCAATTGTCTTTCCGGCGGTTGGGCGCAAAATCATATTCTAGGAATTGATTCATGGTTTTTTGGAAAATGAAAATTGATTTTGCCTTTCGTCCCAAGTTGCTGGAGACGTTGCCGCATTATTCGGCCAGGAATTTTGGTGCCGATCTTACCGCCGGCGTGATTGTCGGCATCGTCGCGCTGCCGCTGTCGCTGGCGCTGGCCATCGCCTCGGGGTTGCCGCCGGAGGTCGGCCTGTTCACGGCCATCGTGGGCGGTTTTTTGGTTTCGCTGCTGGGCGGTTCGCGCGTGCAGATCGGCGGGCCGGCGGGCGCGTTTGTGCCGCTGCTGGCGCCGATTGTGGTGATGATGGGGCCGGAAGGTCGCGCCTTCGGAGCGGAGGGACTTGTAGTCTGCGCCATGATGGCGGGCGTCATTCTGTTTGTGCTCGGCGCCAGCCGGCTCGGCACGCTGATCAAATATATCCCGTTCCCGGTGGTGACGGGTTTTACCAGCGGCATTGCCATCATCATCATGAGCACGCAGATCCGGGATTTTTTTGGGCTGCCGCAAAAGCTGCCGCCGGATTTCATCGGTAAGCTGCACTCGCTGGCGGGCGGATTTGTGCCGCACTGGCCGACGTTTTTGCTGGCGATGATTTCGACGCTGGCCATCTGGTTTTGGCCGAAAAAAATTGGCCGGCGCTTGCCGGGTTCCATGGTGGTCATTCTGTTCGCTTCGCTGGCCTCGGTCTATTTCAAGCTCCACCAGAATTTTGGCATTCAGACCATCGGTACGGCGTTTGGCGAAATGCCGCGCAGTTTGCCGCTGCCGCACTGGCCGACGCTGACCTTTCACGAATGGCGCGCGCTGTTGCCGGCGGCGATGACCGTGGCCGTCCTCGGCGCCATCGAATCGCTGCTGTCCGCCGTGGTGGCGGATGGCATGATTGATGACCGGCATGATTCCAACCAGGAATTGATGGGGCAGGGCGTGGCGAATTTTGTGGTCGGTATTTTTGGCGGGATGCCCACGACCGGCGTCATTGCCCGTACGGCGGCGAATGTGCGTACCGGCGGGCGTACCCCGGTGGCGGGAATCATTCACGCGTTGACGGTGTTGTTGATTTTGCTGGTGGCCGCGCCGTATGCAAAAAATATTCCGCTCGCGGCGTTGAGCGCCGTGCTGGTGGTGGTGTCCTTGCGCATGGGCGAATGGAGTCAGTTTGTGCGCCTCAACCGCTGGCCCAAAAGCGACGTCATGATTTTTCTGTGCGCCTTCACCCTCACGGTGGCGCTGGATTTGCCCACGGCGGTGGGCGCGTCGCTGATCCTCGCCTCCGCGCTGATGGTCAAGCGGCTGGCGGAGACGGCTCAGGTGGAGCCGGATGCGGAAGTGACCCAGGGAAATTCACCGGGCCAGCAGACGGCGGGCAAAAACATTCCGCCGGGTGTGGTGGTGTTTCGCGTCTTCGGTGCCTTCTTTTTCGGCGCGGCGGACAAGCTGGAAACGTCCTTGCGCGATGCCGGGCAGTTGCCGGAAGTTCTGATTCTGCGGATGCGCGATGTTTTGGCGCTGGATGCGACGGGTTTGGAGGCCTTGGCGGATTTGCTGGCCAAACTGCGCCGTGACCGGAAGGAATTGATATTGTGCGGGCCCCATTCGCAGCCTTTGTTTGCGTTGACGCGGTCGGGTTTTATGGAGCAGTTGGGTGAGGATAATATCTGCGGCGACATGGATAGTTCGCTGGACCGGGCACGCCGGATCCTCGACCAAAAGAAAAATAAAAAAATTATTGACACCCCGGCCACCGTTGCCTAACTTGCAACCGTCAGAGCCGTAAAAATCAAATTAGCGAAATTCCCTTGAATTTTTAGCAAGACCGAGGGAATCGGTTTTTTGTCGTTTTACGATTCGGGATTTGAACGTCAGCTTTTTGGATGCCCATGTAGCTCAGTTGGTAGAGCACGTCCTTGGTAAGGACGAGGTCATCAGTTCGATCCTGATCATGGGCTCCATCAAAAACAAAACGCAGCAACTGAGACAAGCAACACACACATCACATGGCTAAAGAGCAATTTCAAAGAACGAAACCGCACGTCAACGTCGGCACCATCGGCCACGTCGACCACGGCAAATCCACCTTGACCGCCGCCATCGTCGCGGTGCAGGCCAAGAAGGGTCTGGCCACGCCGATTTCCTACGCGAACATCACCAAGGGCGGTACCGTGCGCGACGCCACCAAGACCGTCACGATTGCGGTGTCGCACGTCGAATATCAGAGCCCCAAGCGCCATTACGCCCACGTTGACTGCCCCGGCCACGCGGATTATGTCAAGAACATGATCACGGGTGCCGCGCAGATGGACGGCGCGATCCTGGTGGTAAGCGCCGCCGACGGCCCCATGCCGCAGACGCGCGAACATATTTTGCTCGCCCGCCAGGTCGGTGTGCCGAGCATCATTGTTTGCCTGAACAAGGTTGACCTCGCTGATGCCGACTTGCTGGAGTTGATCGAAATGGAAATCCGTGAGTTGCTTACGAAGTATGGTTTCCCGGGCGAGAAGACCCCCATCGTCCGCGCTTCCGCTACGGCGGCCCTCGAAGGCAAGCCGGAAGGTGAAAAGGCGATCGCTGATTTGCTCGAGGCGCTGGACACGTTCATTCCTGATCCGGTCCGCGAAATCGACAAGCCTTTCCTGATGTGCGTCGAAGACGTGTTCACCATTGAAGGTCGCGGCACGGTGGTCACGGGTCGCGTGGAGCGCGGTATTCTCAAGAAGATGGAAGAAGTCGAAATCGTCGGTTTGAAAGACACTCGCAAGACGGTCGCGACCGACATCGAAATGTTCCGCAAGCTGCTGGATTCGGCCAGCGCCGGCGACAACGTCGGGGTGCTGCTCCGCGGCACGACCAAGGACGAAGTGGAACGCGGCATGGTTTTGGCCAAGCCCGGCACCATCAAGCCGCACACCAAGTTCAAGGCCGAAGTTTACGTTTTGACCAAGGATGAGGGTGGCCGTCACACGCCCTTCTTTACGAATTACCGTCCGCAGTTTTACTTCCGCACCTCCGATGTCACCGGCACGCTCACGCTGCCGGCGGGCGTCGAAATGGTGATGCCGGGCGACAATGTCTCGGTGGAAATCGAATTGCAGAAGTCGGTCGCGATGGAAAAAGGCCTCAAGTTCGCGATTCGCGAAGGCGGCCGCACCATCGGTTCCGGCATTGTTGTGGAAGTCGTCGCCTAAGGGCGAAGTAGTTTCGGGAGCGCGGAGTTTGAACCTCCGTGCTCCCTTTTTGTCCGTAGAAGCGGCGGTGTTTTGGACGGTTACGGCAGTAGCTCAATTGGTAGAGTAGTGGTCTCCAAAACCATTGGTTGCAGGTTCAAGTCCTGCCTGCCGTGCCAGTCTGCTGAAGTGGAGAGGTGGCAGAGTGGTCTATCGCGGCGGTCTTGAAAACCGCTTTAGGCGAAAGCCTAACGGGGGTTCGAATCCCTCCCTCTCCGCCATGGTTATATATTTTTGTGAACAACTGGACACACATTGCAATTTGGGCGGTGCTTATCGGCGCGGCGTTTGGCTACCTCTGGTGGCAGGGCCAGATCCAGCGCCTCGCCGTCTATGTGCAGGAAACGCGCGAGGAGCTCAAAAAATGTTCCTGGCCCACCTGGGAGGAATTAAAGGGTTCCACCGCGCTCATTGGCATCATGATTTTGATGCTTAGCGCTTTTATTTTTGTGGTGGATTCGATTTTGTTTAAAGTTTTTATCCGTTAAAATTTCATGCGCAACCAGTGGTTCATCATTCAGGCGCTTTCCGGCCAGGAGCACAAGGTCAAGGAAAGCATCGAAAAGCGCATCAAGGCCGAGGAGATGCAGGACTTCATCAAGGAAGTTCTCGTCCCGATGGAGAAGGTGGTCGAGGTGCGCAATCAGAAAAAGACGATCACCAACCGCAAGTTGTGGCCGGGCTACGTTTTTGTCGACATGGTCCTGCTCGACGACGACCGGCGCGTTATTGAAAAACCGTGGTATTTCATCCGCGAGACGCAGGGCGTTATCGGCTTTTTGAGCGATCCGCCGCAGCCCACGCCGACCGAAGAGGTGGACGCCATCAAGGTGCAGATTTCCGTGTCGGAAGACTCGGAAAAACCGAAGGTGAATTTTGCGGTGGGCGAAACGGTCAAGATCAACAACGGTCCGTTCCTGAATTTCAGCGGCGTGATCGAGGAAATTGATCCCGAGCGCGGCAAATTGAAAGTCACGGTGAACATTTTCGGTCGCAATACGCCGGTGGAGCTCGAATATTGGCAGGTGGAAAAAACGTGATTTGTTGAAGCGTTGAATCGTTGAATCGGTTCGGCGCGCGGCGGCAGCCGGTACAACAATTTAACAATTTAACAATTTAACGAAGAAATATCATGGCAAAGAAAATTACAGGACAGATTAAGCTGCAGATCCCGGCCGGTCAGGCCAATCCCGCGCCGCCCGTCGGCCCCGCGCTCGGTCAGCACGGCGTGAATATCATGGGCTTCTGCAAGGAATTTAACGCCGTGACCAAAAATGACGCCGGCCTTGTCATTCCCGTGGTCATCACGGTGTATCAGGATAAGTCGTTTACTTTTATCACCAAGTCGCCCCCGGCCTCCATCCTGCTCAAGAAAGCCGCCGGCATCACGGCGGGCAGCAAGACGCCCAACAAGGACAAGGTGGGCAAGGTCACCCGCAAACAGATTTTGGAGATCGTGAAAATGAAGTCCAAAGACATCAACGTGAATTCCGAAGACGCCGCGGTCAAGCTCATTGCCGGCACCGCGCGCAGCATGGGAATTGAAGTTGTCGGTTAATCAATCCAAACAATCGCGGGAGAGCCTCAAGCTCGTTTGCACCGCACCAACATAAATGCCCAGTAAAAGATACAAAAAGGCGCTTGAAGTGGTTGATGGCAAAAAAGCCTATCCGCTCAAGGAAGCCGTTGGCGTCCTCGCCAAATTCCCCAAAGCCAAGTTCAACGAAACCATTGACCTCGCTTTCCGCCTCGGCGTTGACCCGAAGCAGTCCGACCAGATGGTTCGCGGCACGGTTCCGCTGCCGCACGGCAGCGGCAAGCTCGTCCGCGTCCTCGTTTTCGCCAAGGGCGCCGCGGCGGATGCCGCGAAAGCTGCCGGTGCGGAAAACGTCGGTTTCGAAGACATGATCGCCAAGTGCAATGCCGGCTGGTCTGATTTTGATGTCGCCGTGGCCACGCCCGAGGCGATGGCGGAGGTCCGCAAGCTCGGCAAGGTTCTTGGGCCCCGCGGTTTGATGCCCAATCCGAAGACCGGCACCGTGACCGACGACACCGCCAAAGCCGTCCGGGAAGTCAAGGCGGGCCGTGTCGAGTTCAAGGTGGACAAGGCCGGCAACGTTCACGTCATCGTGGGCAAGGCGTCGTTTAAGCCCGAACAGCTCGAGGAAAACGCCCGCGCCGTCATCGAGGCCGTCGCCAAGGCGCGCCCGAACAGCCTCAAGGGCAGCTACCTCAATTCTTGCACGCTCTCGGCGACCATGAGTCCGCCCGTCCGCGTGGATGTCCGTGAATTTGCCGCCAACTAAAAGGATTTACCATGCGTGCTGAAAAAAAATTATTGACGGGTGAATACGTCGCTCGGTTGAACGCCTCGCCGTTCTTCATTGTGTGCGGTTATCAGGGTTTGAAGGTGTCGCATCTCTCCGAGTTGCGCAAACGCCTCCGCTCGGTTGGTGCCGAGATTCACGTGGTTAAAAACACCGTGTTCAACGTGGCCGCCCGGGAAGCGGGCATCGGTGATTTGAACGGCAGTCTTGCCGGCCAGGTTGCCGTGGTTACCGGCCAGAAGGACATTTCCTCCGCTGCGAAGATGGTCAAAAATTTTGCTGCGGAATTCGACAAGCTGAAGCTGAAGTTCGGCTACCTGGGCCAGCAGCGTTTGGACGAGGCTTCCATTGTCGCGCTCGCCGATTTGCCGAGCCTCGACGTGCTCCGCGCGAAACTGCTCGGCCTGTTCAACGCGCCGGCGACCAAGCTCGCCACGCTCATCAACACGCCGGCGACGATGCTCGCGCAGGTCATCCAGGCCAAGGCCCAAAAAGCCGAATAAACCATTTTCGGCTTGAATTTTTCAAGCCGGGAAAAACCAACAACCAACAACCCGTAAATCGTCGGTTCGCAGGCTGCGGACTGAAAATTGCCAAGCCCGGCAGACGACGAGACGAAAAAAAGAAAGCAAAAGTAAAGTTATGGCCGACATCGCAAACTTAGTGGAAGAATTGAGCAAGCTGACGGTTCTCGAAGCCGCTGACTTGGTCAAGCAACTTGAAACCAAATGGGGTGTTTCTGCCGCCGCGCCCGTCGCGGCTGCCGCCGCTCCTGCTGCCGGTGGTGCCGCTCCGGCTGCCGCCGCTGCGAAAGACACCTTTGACGTGATTATCGCTTCCGTTCCGGCGGATAAGAAGATCGCCGTCATCAAGGCGGTTCGTGAAGTGAAGGCCGGTTTGGGTCTCGCCGAAGCCAAGGCTTTGGTCGAAGGCGCCCCGAAGCCCATTCTCGAAGGTGCCAACAAGGCGGACACCGACGCGGCCAAGAAAAAGCTGGAAGAAGCTGGCGCGAAGGTCGAAGTCAAGTAATTCGTCCGTTTTCGGGGCGGCGGCGTTTTGCCGTCGCCCCGTTTCCACCCGCGAAAGGCGGGCTGTTTTGACAATTTTAATCAGGTTTTAAATTTCGGTTGCGGTTTTGGCAAGCTGGCCGTTGTTGCGGCGGGCTTGCCTTGTGTCGTTAAGTGAAAATTTCGGTGCGGCGAGGTGCCGTGCCACAAAAAGAAAGCCAAAAATGCCATCGCGAGCCACAGAACGTATCAACTTCGGCAAAATCAAGGAAATCGTCGCCCCGCCGAACATGATCGAGTTGCAGACGAATTCCTACGCGGAATTTTTACAGGCCGACCTGTCGCCCTCCAAGCGCCAGAAGCACGTCGGTCTGGAATCGGTTTTCCGCGAGGTTTTCCCCATCCGCAGCTACGATGAGAAAATCGAGCTCGACTACTCCTCCTACGAGATCGGTGCGCCCAAGGTGGATTGGCTCGAATGTTTGCGCGAAGGCACGACCTACGGCGCTCCGCTGTATGTGACTTTCATCCTCAAGGAGGAGGGCAAGGGCGGCAAGGAGGAAAAAGTTTTCATGGGCGAACTGCCCTTGATGACGCCACAGGGCACCTTTGTCATCAATGGCGCGGAGCGCGTCGTCGTTTCGCAGTTGCATCGTTCGCCGGGCATCGCCTTTGAGGCCACCCAGCATCCGAACGGCAAAATGCTCCACAGCTTCCGCGTCATTCCCGACCGCGGTTCCTGGTATGAGGCGCAGTTCGATACGAGCGATTTGCTCTACGTCTATCTCGACCGCAAAAAACGCCGCCGGAAATTTTTGACGACGACGTTCTTCCGCGCCCTGTCGTTCCTCGACCACCGCGACAAGGAAAAAGCCACCAAGGGCAAGGACAACGGCGGTCTGACCCGTGGCACTGACGAGGAGATTTTAAAGCTGTTCTACACCATTGAGGAATTGACGGTGAAGGAAGCGGAGAAGATTGAGGATTTGCAGAACCGCGTTTTGGTTCAGGACGCCGTGGATCAGGAAAAAGGCCTGGTGGTCGCGCGCCAGTTCGAGCCGCTGTCCAAGGCCGTGGTCAAGCAGATTGCCGAGCTCGGCATCACCAGGATCAAGGTCGTGGACACTTCGGTGGACGATGGCAACATGATCAAGTGTCTCAAGAAGGATCCGGCCAAGAATGAAGAGGAGGCGCTGAAGGATATTTACCGCCGTCTGCGCCCTGGCGATCCCCCGACCGCCGCGAATTCCCGTGCGCTCATCCTGCGCCTGTTCTTTGACGAAAAACGCTATGACCTCGGTCGCGTGGGTCGTTATAAGATCAACCAGAAGCTCGGCCTGAAGACCGAAGGCCGCATTCTGACCAAGGAAGATCTGGTCGCGGCCACCAAATATCTTTTGAAGCTCAAGAAGGGCGAAGGCTCGCTGGATGACATCGATCATTTGGGCAGTCGCCGCATCCGCACGGTGGGCGAATTGCTCTCCAACCAGTGCCGCGTTGGGCTTTCCCGCACCGAACGCCTGGTGAAGGAGCGCATGACCCTGTTCGACCAGACGGTCGAGTCCATGACGCCCCAGAAGCTCATCAATCCCAAGGCGCTCTCCGCCGTGATCCGTGATTTCTTTGGCCGCAGCCAGTTGTCGCAGTTCATGGACCAGATCAATCCGCTCGCGGAACTCACCCATAAACGCCGCTTGTCGGCTCTCGGGCCCGGGGGCTTGAGCCGTGACCGCGCGGGCTTTGAAGTCCGCGACGTCCATCCCTCGCACTACGGCCGCATTTGTCCCATTGAAACGCCCGAAGGCCCGAACATCGGCCTCATTGCGTCCCTCGCGACCTTTGCGCGCATCAACGAATTCGGCTTCCTCGAAACGCCTTACCGCAAAGTCGAGCAGGGTCGCGTGACGAATCACATTGATTATCTCACCGCCGACCGCGAAGAGCAGTTCATCGTCGCGCAGGCGAATTCCGTGATGAACGAAAAGGGCCATTTCACGGACGACCGCGTGGTCTGCCGTCAGCGGGGCGAGTTCATTGACGTGGAGCCGAACGCGGTCCACTACATGGACGTCTCGCCCAAGCAGCTCGTCTCCATCGCGGCGTCCCTGATTCCGTTCCTCGAGCACGACGACGCGAACCGCGCGTTGATGGGTTCGAACATGCAGCGCCAGGCCGTGCCGCTCCTCGTCACTGAGGCGCCTTTCGTGGCCACGGGCATGGAAGACCGCGTCGCCCGCGATTCGCGCGCGGTGCTCGTCTCGGATGAGGCCGGCAAGGTCGCCTCCGTCATTGGGAGTCAGATTATCATCACCGAAAACGGCCAGTTGCCCGAAGGCAAAAAGAAAATCAAGCACGATCCGGAGAACGGGGTTTCTGTTTATCCGGTCCGCAAGTTCATGCGCTCGAATGCGGCGACCTGTATTAACCAGAAGATTCTGGTGGCGAAGGGCGACCACATCAAAAAAGGCCAGGTCCTCGCGGACGGTCCCTGCACCCAGGGCGGCGAGCTCGCGCTCGGTCGCAACGTGCTCGTGGCGTTCATGCCCTGGAACGGTTACAACTTTGAGGACGCGATTCTCATCAGCGAACGCATTGTCAAGGAAGACATCTTCACCTCGATTCACATTGATGAATTTGAAGTCGCGGCCCGCGACACCAAGCTCGGACCGGAGGAAATCACGCGCGATATCCCGAACCTCGGCGATGAGGCCTTGAAGAACCTCGGCACCGACGGCGTCATCCGCATCGGCGCGGAAGTCAAGCCCGGCGACATTCTCGTCGGCAAGATCACGCCCAAGTCCGAGACCGAACTCGCGCCCGAAGAGCGCTTGCTCCGCGCGATTTTCGGCGAAAAGGCCGCCGACGTGAAGGACACTTCGCTCAAGGTTCCCTCGGGCACCTACGGCATCGTTATGGACGTGAAAGTATCGTCCAAGAAGGAGGGCGAGAAAGCCAGCCGTTCGACCGCCAGCGAGGATAAGCGCCATGCGAAGCAGATCGAAGCCGACCACAGCAAGAAGCTGAACGAGCTTCAGGATCAGTTGACGGAGGCGTTGAGCAATATTCTGCTCGGCGAAAAGATTCCGCTCGACGTCGTGAACAGCGAGACCGGCGAAATCATCATTCCCGCGAACCGCAAGATTACCAAGACGCTCCTGCGCAAGCTCGCGACGGTCTATGACCGCATCGAGATTGACCCCTCGCCCATCCGCAACAAGATCAACGAAATCATCGGCCAGTTCCGCAAGAAATTCGACGATTTGCAGATGCAATACGACGAGGAGATGGAGCGCGCCGAGGCCGGCGACGGCGGCGATAGCGGGGTCGTCAAGTCGGTTAAGGTTTACGTCGCGTCCAAACGCAAATTGTCCGTCGGTGACAAGATGGCCGGCCGCCACGGCAACAAGGGTGTCGTCGCGAAGATCGTGAAGGAAGAGGACATGCCCTATCTCGCGGACGGAACGCCGGTGGAAATCGTTTTGAATCCGCTGGGTGTGCCGAGCCGTATGAACGTCGGCCAGGTTTTGGAAACGCACTTGGGCTGGGCGGCGAAATTCCTCGGCTTGAAGTTCGCCACGCCCGTGTTCGATGGCATGAAGGAAAAGGACATTCGCGGCTACCTCAAGCAGGCCGGTTTGCCCGAGCACGCCAAGACGCATTTGATTGACGGCCGCACTGGCGAGCAGTTCGACCAGGAAATCGTTGTCGGCTACATCTACATGATGAAGCTGGGCCATTTGGTCGCGGACAAGATTCACGCCCGCGCGGTGGGCCCGTATTCTCTCGTTACCCAGCAGCCGCTGGGCGGCAAGGCGCAATACGGCGGCCAGCGCTTCGGCGAAATGGAAGTGTGGGCTATGGAAGCTTACGGTGCGGCGTACACGTTGCAGGAGCTCCTGACCGTGAAATCCGACGACGTGCAGGGTCGCACGCGTATCTACGAAAGCATCGTCAAGGGCGACAACTCGTTGGAGGCCGGCATCCCGGAATCCTTCAACGTGCTCGTCAAGGAAATGCAATCGCTCGGTCTCGACGTGAAGGTTGGCTATTCCAACCCGATTGAACATGCCGGCAGTGACGGCGCGCAGGCGGCTGCCGTTGCCGCGCTGGCGTCCAACGAACCCTGAAACGAAACTTTGCTGAAATAATATCGTATGACCAGTTCCAAAGAAAACGCCCGCGAGCTTCTCGGCCTCGAAAAAGTCAACCAGGTTGACTATGTCGGTATCACGCTCGCGTCGCCCGACGCCATCCGCTCCTGGAGCAAGGGTGAAGTCAAGAATCCCGAAACGATCAACTACCGCACGTTCAAGCCGGAAAAGGGCGGCCTTTTCTGCGAGCGCATCTTCGGTCCCGTCAAGGACTGGGAATGTTCCTGCGGCAAGTATAAACGCATCAAGCATCGCGGCATCGTCTGCGACCGCTGCGGCGTTGAAGTGACCTTGTCGCGCGTCCGGCGCGAGCGCATGGGCCATATCGAGCTGGCCGTGCCCGTGCAGCACATCTGGTTCTTTAAGTGCATGCCCTCGCGCATCGGTCTGGCGCTGGACATGACCGCCCGCCATTTGGAGCGCGTCATTTATTACGAGGATTACCTCGTCATTGATCCGGGCACCACCCCGCTCAAGCCGCATCAGTTGCTCACGGAAGTTGAACTTCGTGAAGCCCGGGAAACTTACGGCGCGGAGGCGTTCGTCGCCAAGATGGGCGCGGAAGCCGTTCGCGAAGCCCTCTGCCGCGTGGACCTCGTCAAGTTGACCGAGGAGCTGGCCGTCGCCATGACGGAAACCAAGAGCAAGCAGATCCGCAAAAAGCTCGCCAAGCGCATCAAGCTGTATCAGGGGTTGCATTCGTCCAAGAGCCGTCCGGAATGGATGATTCTCACGGTGCTCCCGGTGATTCCGCCGGACTTGCGCCCGTTGGTCCCGCTCGAAGGCGGGCGTTTTGCGACGTCTGACTTGAATGATCTTTACCGCCGCGTCATCAACCGGAACAACCGTCTCCGCACCTTGCTCCAGCTCAAGACGCCGGAAGTCATTATCCGCAATGAAAAGCGCATGTTGCAGGAAGCCGTGGACGCGTTGTTCGACAACGGCCGTCACGGGCGCCCGGTTACCGGCGCGGGCAACCGCTCCCTGAAATCTTTGAGCGACATGCTCAAGGGCAAGGGCGGCCGTTTCCGTCAGAACTTGCTCGGCAAACGCGTGGATTACTCCGGCCGCTCCGTCATCGTGATCGGACCGGAACTCAAGTTGAACCAGTGCGGTCTGCCGAAGAAGATGGCGCTCGTGTTGTTCGAGCCCTTCATCATCCGCCGCTTGAAGGAGCTGGGCTATGTTCACACCGTCCGCAGCGCTAAGAAAATGATCGAGCGCCAGACGAAGGAAGTGTGGGACGTTCTGGAGGAAGTCACCAAGGGTCACCCGGTGCTGCTTAACCGCGCGCCCACGCTGCACCGCTTGTCCGTCCAGGCGTTCGAGCCGCAGCTCATCGAAGGCGAGGCCATCCGCATTCATCCGCTGGTCTGTACCGCCTACAACGCCGACTTCGACGGCGACCAGATGGCCGTTCACGTGCCCTTGTCCGTGGAAGCGCAGATGGAGGCGCGCATGTTGATGATGGCCACGAACAACATCTTCTCGCCCTCGTCCGGCAAGCCGATCATCACGCCGACCCAGGACATCACGCTCGGCTGCTATTATGTCACCGCCGAGCCGCGCCTGCCGATGCCGGCGAATGTCAACGAATTGCCGCTGTTCGGTTCCAAGGCGGAGGTCATTTTTGCCTCCGATGACGGCGCGCTCAATACGCACGACCGCATCCGCCTGGCGAATCCCGACCTCGGCCGGAAAACCGTTTTTGGCAACGCCGACAAAAAGGTCATCGAGACGACCGTCGGTCGCGTGTTCTTTAGCGAAATCTGGCCGAACGAACTCGGCTTCCACAACAAGCCGGTGAAGAAATCCGACCTCGGCGATCTGATCTGGAAATGCTACAAAAATGCCGGTCACGACAAGACCGTGACCATGCTCGACAAGCTCAAGGAAATCGGTTTCCGCGAGGCGACCAAGTCCGGCGTGTCCATCGGTATTGACGACATGATCGTCCCCAAGGAACGCGACGAGCAGATTCGCAATGCGCACGGGCAGATCAAGGAAGTCGAGAAACAATATCGCAAGGGTGTCATCACCTCCGGCGAACGCTACAACAAGATCGTCGATATCTGGACGCATTGCACGGATCAGATTTCTGGCGTGATGTTCAAGACACTCGAGCAGAACCAGGGCAAGAAGGAATACAACCCCGTCTATTTGATGGTGGATTCCGGCGCTCGGGGTAACAAGCAGCAGGTTCGTCAGCTCGCGGGTCTCCGCGGCCTCATGGCCAAGCCCAGCGGCGAAATCATCGAGAAGCCGATTTTGGCGAACTTCCGCGAAGGTCTGTCGGTGTTGGAATATTTCATCTCCACGCACGGTGCTCGCAAAGGTCTGGCCGATACGGCCCTCAAGACCGCCGACTCCGGCTACATGACGCGCAAATTGGTTGATGTTTCTCAGGACGTCATCATCCAGGAGGCGGATTGCGGCACGACCAACGGCATCTGGGTCTCCGCCGTGTTCGAAGGCGAAGACGAAGTGGTCAAGATCTCCGACCGGCTCGTGGGCCGTTTCGCCTGCGACGACGTCGTGAACCCGACCAGCCCCAAGGAATTCCTCATCCAGGCAAATGAAGAGATTGACGAAATCAAGGCCAAGGCGATTGACGCCGCCGGCGTTGACCGTCTGCGCATCCGCTCGGTGCTGACTTGCGAAAGCAAGCACGGCATCTGCCAGCATTGCTACGGCCGCAATCTTGCGACCGGCAGTCTCGTCAAGCTCGGCGAGGCGGTCGGCATCATCGCCGCGCAGTCCATCGGCGAACCCGGCACGCAGCTCACCATGCGCACGTTCCATACGGGCGGTGTCGCGGCCGGCGTGTTCAAGCAGCCGCAGATTAAGTCCAAGCACGACGGTGTCCTCAAATACAACGAGCTGCGCTCGGTGGAATTGGAGGACGGCAATAACATCGTTTTGAACAAGAACGGTTCCATCCAGATTCTCGACCCCGAAGGCCGCGAGCTCGAAGTCCACACCATCGTCATCGGCGCGGTCATTTCCGTGAAAGACGGCGGCAAGGTCAAAAAGGGCGACACGTTCGTCCAGTGGGATCCGCACAATGTGCCCATTCTCTCCGAGAAGGCCGGCAAGGTGAAATTCCACGACATCATTGAGGGCGTCACCATGAAGCAGGAAGTCGACGAGGCCACCGGCGAAGAATCCATGGTCGTCATTGACCACAAGGAGGATTTGCATCCGCAGATCATCATGTCCGATGACTCCGGCGAAGTCGTGGCGAACTATCCGATTCCTTCCGGCGCGCACATCGTCGTCAACGAAGGCGATAAGATCGTTCCCGGCACGCTGCTCGCCAAGACGCCGCGCAAACAGGCCAAGACCCGTGACATCACCGGCGGTCTCCCGCGCGTGGCGGAATTGTTCGAGGCCCGCCGCCCGAAGGACGCGTCGGAAATCTCCAAGATCGACGGCATCGCGGATTTCGGTCCGAGCGTGCGCGGCAAGCGCTGCGTGCTCATCACCGACCCGCTGACCAAGCTGCAGGAAGAGCATCTCATCCCGATTGGCAAGCACGTCATCGTCTTCAAGGGCGATCTGGTCAAGAAAGGCCAGCAGCTCACCGAAGGCCCGATGGATCCGCACGAGATTCTCGAGGTCTGCGGACCGCAGGAGCTCCAGGAGCACCTCGTTAGCGAAGTGCAGGAAGTTTACCGCCTCCAGGGCGTGACGATCAACGACAAGCACATCGAGATCATAGTGCGCCAGATGCTCCGCAAGATCCGCGTCACCGAAGCCGGCGACACCCAGTTCCTCTGGGGCGAACAGGTGGACAAGCTCGAGTTCGAGGCTGAGAACGAGGCCGTCGAAAAGAAGGGCGGCAAGCCCGCTGAAGCCTCGCCGGTGCTGCTCGGCATCACCAAGGCGTCCCTCGAAACCGACAGCTTCCTGAGCGCCGCTAGCTTCCAGGACACGACCCGTGTGTTGACCGAGGCCGCGACCCGTTCCAAGATTGACAGCCTGCGTGGCTTCAAGGAAAACGTCATCATGGGTCACATCATTCCGGCGGGCACCGGCTTTGACCGCCACCGCAAGGTGACGCTCAAGCCGCTGGTGGAGCTGCCGGCGGAACCGGAACCGGACGAGGCTCCGGTGGAAGCGGAAAATCCGTTGCTCGCCTGACGTCCCGAAATTCATGACGGGCGGCCGCCCCGCGGTCGCCCGTTAATTTACGAAAATATGATTGCAACCGGAACGAAGTTGAATTATTTTCTTCGTTCCGTTTCTCCAGAGTAGAAACCGATAATTTACCGCGATTTTAAAACGCAAATGCCGACAATCAATCAACTGGTCCGCAAGGGCCGCAATAAAGTCAAGTACAAGTCCAAGTCGCCCGCCTTGGAAAATTCACCGTTTCGTCGCGGCGTGTGCATCCAGGTGATGACCCGCACGCCGAAGAAGCCCAACTCCGCCATGCGCAAAGTCGCCAAGGTGCGCCTCACGAACGGCTTCGAAATTATCGCCTACATTCCCGATGAAGGCCACAATTTGCAGGAGCACAGCATCGTCCTCGTGCGCGGTGGTCGCGTGAAGGATTTGCCCGGTGTGCGTTATCACATCGTGCGCGGCACGCTCGATGCCGCCGGCGTGGAAAAACGCCGCGTCAGCCGTTCCAAATACGGCGTCAAGCGTCCCAAAGCTGCCAAACCCGCCGCCGCCAAATAATTTTTAAGGAATAAAAAAATCATGTCCCGCAGACGTCAAGCAAGCAAACGGCCTCTGGCCAAGGACGGCAAATACCAGAACACGCTGGTCGCCCGCCTCGTTAACACCGTGATGTGCTCCGGCAAGAAGAGCACCGCGCAGCGCATCGTTTACGGCGCGTTCGACACCATCTCCGAGAAAAATCCCGCGAGCAACCCGATTGATATCTTGCAGCGCGCCGTGGACAACGCCAAGCCGCGCATCGAGACCAAGGCCCGCCGCGTCGGCGGTGCCACCTATCAGGTCCCGCTGGAAATTCCCACCGACCGGCAGAACGCCCTCGCGCTCCGCTGGATTGTGGATTTCGCGGACGCCAAAAAAGGCGTGCCCATGAAGGCGGCGCTCGCCACCGAAATTATGGAAGCCTTTCAAGGCCAGGGCAACGCCATCCGCAAGCGTGACGAAGTTCACAAGATGGCGCAGGCGAACAAGGCGTTCGCGCACTTCCGCTGGTAATCTCTAAAATCTTTCCAACCGTCGGCGTCGTCAGACACCGGCGGTTTTTTGATTTTAAAGTTTCTAAACCGTGAAATACCCGAACGCCGCAAAAACAGGGTTCTTTTGTTAATGCAGTGTCTTTCGTGGTATAAAAACTGGCTCCCTGCTTTCCTGCCTTCCTTATCAATTTTTTAGTCTTGCGCCCTTCGCGCGCCGATTCCGAACTAAAAATTAAAAACTTTGCCCCGCTTTTGCCCCCTTCGCGCGATCATCCTTCAATTCCTATCTCCTATCTTCCAACTTCCCGCGACTAGCAACCACGAAGCGTCTGATTGCGGCTTGTTTGATTCGTACTAAATCTTCACCTTGAACTGCTCCCCGGCTTTGAGCGACTGCGCGAACGCCGCCATCAGCTGCGGGATCAGCTCCAGATCCTTCAGGCTTACGACCTCGACCGGCGAGTGCATGTACCGGTTGGGCAGGCTGATGAGCGCGCTGGCGATGCCGCCGCGCGTCCAGAAAATCACATCCGTGTCCGTGCCGCTGGTGGCGGACATCGCCTCGTGCTGCAGCGGAATCTTCTTCTTCGCCGCGACTTCTTCCAGCCGCTTCACCACTTCGGGATGATTGCAGCCGCCGTGTGTGAGCGCCGGGCCTTTGCCCAACTTGATGTCGCCGTGCTGTGTCTTGCTCACCGTCGGATAATCGGTCGCGTGCGTCACGTCCACCACCAGCGCGATCTCCGGGTGCAGCGCATAGGCGATCTGTCGCGCGCCCAGCAGGCCCACTTCCTCCTGCACGTTTGCGACGGCGCAGATTTCCGCATTCAGTTTCACCTTGGATTCCTTCAATAGCCGCAATGTCTCCGCCACCGCGAAAGTGCCGATGCGGTTGTCAAACGCGCGCGCCACCGCCAGGTCGCCGCGCAAAATGTCAAACTCGTCCGCCAGCGTGATCGGGTCGCCCACGCGGACGATTTTCTCCGCCTCCTGGCGCGCGCCCACGCCGATGTCAATGAACAGGTCGTGGATTTTCGGCGGCTTGGGCTCGCCTTCGAGTTTCATCAGGTGCGGCGCGACGTTGCCGACCACGCCCTTGACCGCGCCGCCGCGCGTGTGGATGAAGACGCGCTGCGCTTTGGTGATGGCCGCGTCAATGCCGCCCATCTTGCGGACGTAGATGAAGCCGTGGTCGTCGATGTAATTCACCGCCATCGCGATTTCATCCGCGTGCGCCGCGAGCATGAGGCGCGGGCCGCCGCCCTTGTTCAGCACCGCCACGCAGTTGCCGTACGCGTCGGAGAACGTCTCGTCGGCAAATTGGCCGGCGTAATCCAGCCAGACGCGCTGGCCGCGCGTTTCGTGGCCGGTGGGGCTGGGCGTGTTAACCAGGGTACGGAGAAAATGCAAAGAGGCTTCGCGCATGGCGGCAGGCTAGTCAGCGCCGGGGAAAACTGAAAGTGAAAATTGGCCCCGATCCAGTTTGGCGAACGAATCATCCGCCATCTCCTGAAATCCAGCATCCAGCAACCCGTATCCCCGCGCCCACCGCCCCGCGCCTCGCCTCATCTCGCATCTAGCATCTAGCAACCAGCAACGAGCAACCAGCCGCGCGCCAATTCCGAACTAAAAGCTTAAAAATATAAACCTAAAAACTGCATTGCCCGTTTGCCGAATTGACACCCGCGGCGAATTTTTCTACCGTCTTTCCGCAAAGACCCCGCCGCTTTGCCCCGGATTTTCGTCCGGGGATTTTTATTGGCAGCGTGCGGCGCGGCCTGCAAAAAATTTATGGCAAACACAATTCTCGTCGGCGCCCAGTGGGGCGACGAAGGCAAAGGCAAAATCATTGACGTCCTCACGGAAACGGCGGAAGTCGTCGTCCGTTACGCCGGCGGCAACAACGCCGGCCACACCGTCATCGTCAAGGGCAAAAAGACCGTTTTGCATCTGATCCCGTCCGGCATCCTGCGCAAAAACAAATTGTGCGTCATCGGCAACGGCGTCGTCCTGGACCCCGTCGGCCTCGTCAGCGAGATGGAAGGTTTGAAGCAGAACGGCGTCAGCGTCACCCCGAGGAATTTTGTGTTGAGCGAGACGGCGCACGTTGTGTTTCCCTATCACCGCGAGCTGGACGGCGCGCGCGAAACGCTCAAGGGAAAAAACAAGATCGGCACCACCAAGCGCGGCATCGGCCCGTGCTATGGCGACAAGGCCGCCCGCGTCGGCCTGCGCGTGAATGATTTGATTGATCCCGTGAAGCTCAAGGCCAAGCTCGCCGCGCGCATCCAGGAGAACAACATCGTGCTCAAGTCGCTCGGCGCCAAACCGCTTTCGTTCAAATCGGTCTTTGCCGAATACCATAAGGCCGGGCAGTATCTCAAGCCGTTCGTGCAAAACACTGTCGTGCTTCTGCACGACCAGATTCGCCACGGCGCCGAGGTTTTGTTCGAAGGCGCGCAGGGAACCTTTCTCGACATCGACCACGGCACCTATCCGTTTGTCACCTCCTCAAATACCACGGCCGGCGGCGCCTGCACCGGCTCCGGTGTGCCGCCGCACCGCATGGACCGAGTCGTCGGCGTGATGAAGGCTTACACCACCCGCGTCGGCGAAGGGCCGCTGCCCACGGAGAACGCCGAGATTTCCGACTTGCTCCACGGCATGGGCCGCGAATTCGGCGCGACCACCGGTCGCGCGCGCCGCTGTGGCTGGTTCGATTCCGTCGCCACGCGCCACGCGACCATGGTCAACGGCATTGACGACCTCGCCGTCACCAACCTCGACGGCCTCGACACCGTTGAATCCATCAAGGTTTGCGTCGCGTACCGCCACGGGAAGCAGCAATACGATTACATGCCCAACGACGCGCAGGTGCTCGCCGAGTGCGTGCCGATCTACGTCGAATTCGAGGGCTGGCGCACGCCGACGGACCAGTGCAAAACCTTCAAGCAGCTTCCCAAGCGGGCGCGCGAATATGTGACCGCCATTGCCGAGCTGACGAATGCGCGCTTGTTCATCGCCTCCGTCGGCCCGGGCCGCGACCAGACGATTTTCGTTTGATACTGGATGCTGGGCGCTGGATAAATCCGGTCTGCGGAAGCTGGCTTGAAAGATGAATGCTTATGAGCTATCGGAATCTGGAGATTTGGAAAATATCGCGCGGTTTGGTGGCGGACATTCACAAAATGTCGCTCGCCAAACTACCCAAACTTGAGATGTTCGAGGAAGGTGCGCAAATCCGGCGTTCGATGAAGTCTATCCGGTCAAATATCGTGGAAGGCTATGGCCGTCGCCGTTACAAACAGGAGTTCATTCATTTTCTGACCTATGCGCAGGCTTCGTGCGGCGAGACGATTGATCATTTGGAAATTCTTTTTGAAACCGGCTCGCTGACGGATGAGCCGCTGTTTAAAGATTTGTTCAAACGACTGGATGAGCTTGGCCGGAAAATAAATTTGTTCACACAATCCGTGGAAGCCTCGCATCGCGTTGGCCTTGCTGAGAGTCTGGAGCATCCCGCATCCAGCATCGAGCATCGAGCATCGAGTATCGAGCAACCAGCATCCCGCAACCAGCATCCCGCATCCCGCCCAACCTGCCGATGAGTTCGACCAATCCAACGCTCTCTCCCGAAGCCGCCGCCAACCTCCCGCGCCACGTCGCGGTGATTATGGACGGCAACGGTCGCTGGGCCAGGGCGCGCCGGCTGCCGCGCGTCGAGGGCCACCGGCGCGGCGCGGATTCCGCGCGCGAAATTATCCGTACTGCCGGCGAACTCGGCATCAAGTATCTCACGCTCTACGCCTTTTCCGCCGAGAACTGGAACCGCCCCAAGGACGAGGTGGCCGCGCTGATGAAATATCTCGTCCACTACCTCAAGACCGAGACCAAGGACCTGAACAAAAACAACGTCCGGCTTGAAGTCATCGGCCAGATACACCGCCTGCCGGAGAACGTGCAGGAGCAGCTCGCCAAATCCATCGCCGCGCTTTCCAAAAATAATGGCCTGACGCTCATCATGGCCTTGAGCTACGGCAGCCGCCTCGAGATTGTGGACGCCGTGCGGCAGATTGCGGAAAAAGTGAAGCAGAAAAAATTGGAGCCGGGCGACATCACCGAGAAGGTCGTCTCCGACCATCTCTGGACGCGCAACGTGCCGGACCCCGATCTGCTCATCCGTACCAGCGGCGAAATGCGCGTGAGCAATTTTCTGCTCTGGCAGATTTCCTACGCCGAACTCGTCATCACGCCCACGCTTTGGCCGGATTTCAAGCAGCCGCAATTCTTCGCCGCGCTGGAGGAATACGCCCGCCGGAATCGCCGGTTTGGCGGCGTGTGATGATTTTGTAAACCAGAATCCAATTCCTTCCTGCCTTCCTTATCAATTTTTAAGCGGTTTTCCGGTTCAAATCTTCACCTCCGAAGCCCTGATGGGGCGAAAGCAACTAGCCCGGGGTTGGCGCGTAGCGGCTACCCCGGGAAAACGTCCGGAAAAATAAACTCCCTCGCCCGCGGGAGCGGGAGAGGGTGGCCGCAAGGCCGGGTGAGGGACAACGGGAAAAACTATTTAATTTTACTCGCCCGCCGGAATCTGAAATTTGGCGGCGTGTGATGGATGGGAAAACCAGGATCCAATTCCTTCCTGCTTTCCTGCCTTCCTTATTAAAAAGATCCTTCGCCTTATTTTAGTTTTGCGCTTATTGCGTCTTTTTGCGGCTCCAGCCCGAACTAAAAACTGCATTGCCTCCCGCATCGCGCATCGCGCATCCAGCATCCCGCATCTAGTTTCCGCCGTGGCCGAGGACGTTTTGCACCAGTTGGCACAGGCTGTTCCGGTCCATCGGTTTTTGGATGCAGCCCACAATTCCCGCCGCCTGCGCGCGGTCGCGATATTGGTCCGGGTCGGAAGAGGAGAGAATGACCATCGGCGGCTTGCCGATGTCCGGCGTGCGCCGGATCCAGTCGATCAGAAAAAATCCATCGTGCTGCACGCCGCCGATACTATCCTCTGGGAACGACAGGTCGATGAAAACCAGGTCCGGCTTCTCCTTGCGGATGGTTTTCATGGCGGCGGCCACGTCGCCGACCATCAAGACCTGATAGCCATGATCCCGCAGCGCAAAATAAACGGCGCGTTGGATGATGGGATTGTCGTCCACCACCAGAATTTTGGCGAGCGGCGGATTTTTTTTGTTGGCGACAACCATGGACACAACTTACCCATTTGCCGCAAAAACGACAAACCTGTTTTGGCCTGGGAATCAAAACCCCCGCCGGTCGCGCGAAGGCCGCGAAGAAACTAAAAACTAAAAATTCAAAACTCAAAATTAATATATTTGGTCCTGCGCGCCGATTCCTAACTAAAAACTTAAAAAATTAAAACTGAATTTGCTCCCCGCCTTGGCTTTAGTTCTTCCTATTTTCCTGGTTTCCTAATTTATTCTTTTGCGTCTTGGCGTGAGAATTCCGGTTTTCGTGTTTTTCATGGTGGAGCGCCGTTCTCCCGTCTGTCATCCTCCCCGCGCTTGGAAAAACTGTTCGCCATCATCTACGAGGACGCCGATCTGCTCGTCGTCCACAAGCCCGCCGACCTCGTCTGCCATCCCACCAAGGGCGACGAATATTCCAGCCTCATCAGCCGCGCGCGGTTGTATTTGGAACGGCAGTCGGATTCGCGCGAAGATCGCGAAGACGGCGAAGAAACTAAAAACTTAAAACTAAAAACTGAAAACTCACCCCGCCTCGTCCACCGCCTCGACCGCGAAACCTCCGGCCTCGTCGTCATCGCCAAGACCGCCGCCGCCGCCGGCGAGCTCGGCAAGCTCTGGGAATCGTACGCCGTGGCCAAGGAATACCTTGCCATCGTCCACGGCCACGTCGCGGCGGAGCAGGGGACCATTGACGCCCCGCTCGGCCGGGACGAAGCCAGCCCGGTTGCCATCAAGGATCGCGTGCGCCCCGACGGCTCGCCCGCGCAAACCGAATATTTCGTCCTGAAAAGATTTGTGCGCTCGAATTTGCCTGACGGCAAAACCAATTTCCCCCTTACCGCCGCTAACGGGGGAGAGGGCCGGGGAGAGGTGGTTCCATCCCGCATCCCGCATCCAGAATCTAGCATCCAGCAACCAGCAACCAGTCGCGCATGGTTGAATTTGGAACGGCAGTTGGTGTCGCGCGAAGGCCGCGAAGAAACTAAAAATTTAAAACTAAAAATTAAAAACCTAGCCCCCCCCCCTTCGCGCGACGATTCCGAACTAAAAACTAAAAACTCAAAATTAAAAACTGCCGCTCATCCATTCTCGCTTTTGCGCCTCCGCCCGCTCACCGGTCGCAAGCACCAGCTCCGCCTCCACCTCGCGCACCTCGGCCATCCCATCGTGGGCGACAAGCTCTACGGCGGCGACCCTGATTTATATCTGGCGCTTGTCGAGCGGCGGCTGACCGGCGAGCAGCGGGCGCGGCTGATCCTGCCCACCCACGCCCTTCACGCCGGGCGGCTGCAATTTGTCTGGCGCGGCCGCAACTGCGATTTCACCACCCCGCCCGAACCCTGGTTCCAGCAATTCCTCCCCGCCGAATAATGCCTTCATCCCAATGGAACTGGAAATCGAAAACCCGGTGGTCGCGCGAAAACCGTGAAGATAAGCAAAGTAAAGACCTGCAACCGGCCTTTGTGCCTTGGTGTTTATAATAATAGCCCTGTTTCTTGTGATTTTTGCGCCTTTGCGTCTTGGCGTGAGAATTTCGGTTTTCGTGTTTTTCATGGTTAAAAAATTGTCCTCCTTCGTCCCCTTCGCTCGCTGGTTACTAACTAAAAAAATTAAAATTTTAAAACTGCATTTGCTCCCCGCCTTGGCTTTAGTTGTTCCTGTTTTCCTGCTTTCCTAATTTTTTCTTTTGCGCCTTTTGCGCCTATTTGCGGCTAAAAGATGAGTCAAACCCAGTTTTTTAGCGTTTTTCGTGTGTTTTTCGTCGTTTTCATGGTTTCAACCCTTGTTTCCCGGGCCGCGGAGGCGGTAAATTGATGGCCGGGCGGGGGTGGCGATGGCCGAAAAATGTTCAAAAATAGTAAAAAAAAAGTTGACCGGAGCTGGCGCCTCTGCCAGATTCTTGTCGCACGCGGTAAGAAACAACACAACACACACACTAAAAATATGAAGAAAACACTACTGATTGCGGTGGCTGCGCTAGCTGCCGGAATCGTCTCCACTCAAGCGCAGGCCGTTTACTCTCAGAACATTGTCGGTTATGTCAATTTAAGCGTGGCCCCGAATGGGTTTTCATTGTTGTCAAATCCACTCGATACCTACAATGCCAGTGGTGCAATTGACAACAGTGCTACCAACGTTTTTGTTAATAAATGGGATCCAGTTAATGGTGGTCCCTTGGATGGTAGCTCGCTATTAATTTGGAATGGAGGTGGATACGATTCTTATTATTTCGATTCAAATCCTGCTGATACCACTACTGGGTTTACTGATTTCTCGGGTGCTCCTGTTGCATGTCCGATATTATCTCCTGGTTTGGGTTTTTATTTTAATAACCAGACCACCACAAATGCTATTCAAGTTACAGGAGCAGTTCGTGGTTCGACTTCGACGGGTCTTTTTATTACAAACACAGTTGGAAAGGTTCTGAATTTCTACTTGGTTGGTTCCCCTTTGCCGATTGCAGGTGATTTGGTTACGAATCTCCAATTTAAAAATGTTTGGGATCCTATAAACGGCGGACCGCTTGATGGTTGTGAAATTCAAGTTCCTATTTACACCGCTGGGCATGGCAATATTTCTGGCTATAATACCTATTATTTTGATTCAAATCCTGCGGATACTAGCACGGGCTTTACTGATTTTTCTGGTGCTCCAGTTGCTGCACCTCAAGTCACCGTCGGACAAGGATTCTTTTTTTCAAACCAAACTCCCGGAAATTATCCATGGGTTCAAAATGTTATATTTTGATGATTTAGATGAAACCTTAATAACAACATAATACAAAATACAAATGAAAAAAATATTACTATTAGTTCTGGTTTCTGCCGGATTGGCTGGTTCAGCCTTTGGGCAAGGTCAGTTAGTGTTTGCAAATACGGCAACAGCTGCTACTCATATTTGGACCAATTCTACTGCTTCAACGGGAACGGGGACAGGTGCGCAAATTACTGGTGCAGGTAGCTACATTTTTGCTTTGTTTTACAATTCAACTACCAATGCTTCAACGACTGCCGGCGTTAGTGCAACAGCAACGCCTTGGAGTACTCCCGGTTGGTCGCTTGTTGATGTTGGATCGTCTGCTACAAATACTGCCAGTTCTGGTCGTATCGCCGGGATTGCGGTTTCATCTATAACTGCCATTTCATCAGGTATTTATGCAAACCTTGAAGCGATTGGTTGGAATACCGAAGGAGGAACGATTAATACTCTTTCGCAATTTGAAACTGCTTATACTGCAGCTCTTGCTCAGAATTTGGGGTCGTTTAATGGTTTGTATTATGGTTATTCGTCTGTAGCCAGTATTCTTCTAGGTAATGGTGTTGCACCATTAAACTCAAATTTATTTGGAGGTAATGCTGGCCAGATTACAGGATTTACTCTGGGTCAAGTTTTGGGAACCGTTACAGCTACTCCCGAACCCAGCACTATGGCGTTAGCCGCTCTCGGCGGGGCCTCGCTGCTGCTGTTCCGCCGCCGCAAAGTATAATCGGCATTCAGTTTCAAAAACCCCTCTGAATTTTTCAGCGGGGTTTTTTATTTGGGAGTGCGCAGGCACGACTGCGCTTTGGGATTGGCGCGACACGGCGCGCCGGGGTGAAGGCGGTGACATGACGCACCCCAAAACAACGGCGAAGCGCAAGCTTGCGGGAGGAGAACTTTGGTCTTTGGAGCAGGCAAGACTGCGCTTTGAGGTGGCCGTCCGCTAGGACCGCGACATGTAGCGCCGGGGAAAAATGATGACTTGTCACCGCACTTGACCCAAAGGCCGACGTGTGACGTGATCCAAACAATAGCTCGGCCTTTCAAGGCTGGGTTAGGTGCCCATTAAATGTAATAGTCCCGCCAAGGGACGGCAGTAAATGTGGTGGCTATTTTGGAATCGAGAAACCGATGGTCGCGTGAAGGCTTTCAAAGAAACTAAAAATTTAAAACTCAAAACTCAAAACTGCATTTACTTCCCGCCTTGGCTTTAATTATTCCTGCTTTCCTAATTAAATTTATTCTTTTGCGTCTTGGCGTCTTGGTGTGAAAAATTCCGTTTTCAAGTATTTCGTGGTTTAAAAATTGGCTTCCTTCGCACCCCTTCGCGCGCTAATTCCAAACTAAAAAATAAAAATTTAAAACTAAAAACTTTGCCCCCCCTTTCCCGCAACTTTAAATTCCGGTTGGTGTTTGTTATTTCAGCGTTTATATTTCAAATATGAAAATTGCCGGTCTGACCATTCCTGTTCTCGCCGCCGCGCTGCTCCTGGCGGGCGGCCTGCGCGCCCAGGATTTGGCCATGGCCGATAAACCTGCTGCGTCGGACAAGCCTTATACCGGTATCACTACGCGCAATGTGTTTGGTTTGGTGCCCATTCCGGTGGTGGACCCCGCTACGCTGAACCAGCCGCCCCCAGACCCGCCGCCCAAGATCACCCCCAACGGCATCATGACCATTTTTGGGAAGCTGCAGGTCCTGTTCAAGGTGGCCACCAGGCCGCCGCCGGGCCAACCGCAGAAGGATGACTCCTATGTAATGACCGAAGGTGAAAGGCAGGATGATATTGAGGTGGTCAAGATTGACGGCAAGGCTGGGTTGGTCACGTTTAACAATCACGGCACGATTCAGGAATTGGCACTGGTGCCGGTCACCAATCCCGGTAGCCCCGCCGGCCCGGTTGGCACACCAAGATTACCGGTGCCGGGCTTTGGCCGTCCTTCAGCGCCAGTCGGCGGTATGGCTACTCCGGTTATGCCGGCCATGGGCAGCGATAATGCCGTCGGCCCCGGTGGCCGGAGAGTGCAGATGGGCGGAAATCGGGGTGTAAATCAAATGGGCGGGAATTCAAGTACACCCGGATTGGGAAGCAATCCACAATTGCCCGAGGGAATGTCGCCCGAGGCTCAGATTATTATGTTGGAAGCCAATCGTGTGGCGACTCAAGAAGCTGTAAATAAGGGGTTTTTGCCGCCTCTACCAATTACCCCATTAACACCTTCCGATGCGACTGGAAATGGTGGATTACCAATTAGAGGGGCAAGAAATTAAAACGCTAATAGTTGAGAATTTAATGTGTCAGTACAATAATCAGTGTATGGGATGAATTACAGGAGGCGTTGTCGCCCGAGGTCCAGATTATTATGATGGAAGTGCAGCGAGCCCAATGTTTGGATCAAAATAATCCGGCTTCCATATTCATACCGTTCACGCCGTTTACTAGCCGTTTGAATCCGCCAACCCCGTAACCCTTCCGTACTAAAAACATTTTCCCTTCTCCGCCGCTGGCAGGGATGTCTGGTGTGAAATGGTTCCATCCGCCATCTCCCATCTGTTATCTGCCATCACCCAGCATCCAGCAACTAGCATCCCGCATCCCGCATCCTTCGGAACGAGTCCGGGGAGAGCCCCAGCAGGTTCTTGAAGACGCGGGAGAAATGGAACGGATCCGCAAAGCCCGCCTCTTCGGCCGCCTGTTTCACCAAGACGCCCGGCTGCTGCAGGCGGGCGGCGGCGTGGTTCATTTTCAGCCGGAGCAGGAATTGATAGGGCGTCTGCCGGTCGTAGCGCCGGAACAGGCGACAGAGGTAAGCCTGGCTGGCGTGGCATTCGCCGGCCAGTTGCGCCAGCGATTGCAAACGCAGGAAGTGCCGCTCGATGTGGCTGCGGCATTGCTGGTAGGTCATGAAGGCCAGGGTGTCGGCGTTTTCCAGCGGCGCGTTGGCGGCTAGAATCTTCAGCGCCAGACATTCCAGCAGCCGGGCGCATAAGGCGGCGCTGTGCCGGCCCGCCTGCAGTCCGCTTTGAATCAGTTCGTCGAACAGCGGGGCCAGGGCGTGCGGCGGAAAAATCTGCGCCGCTTGTCCCGGCTTCAGACGGCAGGAGCGCAGCAGGATCGGTGCCGCCGTGCCCGTAAAATCAACAAAATATTTCACGAGCGGCTCCTCTGGGCTCCCGGTGATGTGATGCGGCACGCCCGGCCCGTAGGCGAACAGCCGGCCGGGCTGCAAAACGTGGGTGCGGTTCTGGAGCTTCAATTCGCCGCGTCCGCGGGCGACATATTCGATGGAATAAAACGGGAACGTGGCGCGGTGGATGGCGTAGTCCGGCCGGCAATGCTCCAGGCCGCCGCAAACCACGGCGAGCCGGCAACGGCGGGGCGGGTTGAGGTCGAGATAAAAGCGCCGCGCCCCGGCCACCTGGGGCGAGAAAAATGCCGGTACGGCCCGGCTGGCGGATGGTTTTGATTTCATGGCCTTAGCCGGAACCATGCGGTTGAAAACGACCCTAACCACAGATGGACACATTGAACACAGATGCGGAGAGGTTTTTGGAGCCGGAACAGCGACTCACCTTTGAGTGCCTGGTCCTGCCTGTGTTGGATGGGCCTATTTCTCATGCTTTTATCCGTGTTAATCAGTGTGCATCCGTGGTTGAATTGTTCCGGCTTAGGTCAAGAATATCCATGCACTGGTCAACTTTAGCCATTCGCGCGCCCGCCTGTCCAAGCTATTATGGCTGGCGTTGAGATTGGGAATTTGATTATCGTCAGGCTTGATTTCAACGACCAACCAAACACCAAACTGATTTATGCAAGAACACAAACGAGTAGTGGAAAAGGATGCCCCGCTGAAGAAGGATGATTTGATTGTCATCACCGGCGCGGGCGGATTCATCGGCGGCAACTTGGCCCGGTATTTCAAGCAGAAGGGTTTCACCAATATTCGCGCGGTGGACAAGAAGCCGCTTTACGAGTGGTATCTGCACGTCCCCGGCGTCCAGAACCTCTGCCTGGACGTGAGCGTGGAGGACAATTGCAAGCGCGTGTGCGAAGGTGCGGTCGAGGTTTACAATCTGGCCGCCGACATGGGCGGCATGGGTTTCATCGAACGCTTCCGAGTGGAATGCCTGCGCTCGATTCTCATCAACACCAACATGGTCGAGGCGGCATATCGCGCCGGGGCGCGCCGTTACTTTTTCTCCAGTTCGGCCTGCGCCTACAACACGCTGCTGCAAAAAGACCCGAACGTCCGCGCCTTGAAGGAGTCCGACGCCTATCCGGCGATGGCCGAGCGCGGCTACGGTTGGGAGAAACTGGTTTCCGAAATGTTCTGCGAGGAATACTGGCACGAGCGCGGCATGAAGACGGCCATTGCCCGGTTCCACAATGTTTATGGCCCGCACGGCACTTGGGATGGCGGCCGCGAGAAAGCGCCCGCCGCGCTCTGCCGCAAGGTCATCGAGGCGATGGCCACCGGCAAGAAGGATATCACCATCTGGGGCAACGGCGCGCAGACGCGCAGCTTCATGTATATTGATGACTGCGTGCAGGGCATTGACAAGATTACGCACTGCGACGATCTCATCGCGACCCCCATCAACCTCGGTTCCAGCGAGCTGGTTTCCATCAACGAGCTGCTTTCGAAGATCGAGAAGATAGCCGGCGTGAAGATGACCCGCCATTACGACCTCAACGCGCCGCAGGGCGTGGCCGGCCGCAATTCGGACAACACTTTCATCAAAAAGGTGCTCAAGTGGGAGCCGGACACGACCCTGAACAAGGGTCTCACGGAAACCTTCGCGTGGATCAAGACCCAGTATGACGCGCGCAAAGCCGGCAAGCGCGTCGGCATCGGCTGACGCGTTTGACGGATTGAAATTTCCCGCCACCGATGGCCAATGCCCCGGCGGCGAAATTCCGGCAACTCCAACCCGATAAAAACTATGCCCTCAAAACTCCGCCTCGCCGCGTTTTTCACCGCTATGACCGCCATCAACGGTCTGGCGTTGACCGACGCCGATTTGAAACTGCCCGTCACCTCCGGTCCGTATGTCGGCACGACGGCGTCGCTGACAAATTATTCCTGCCCGGAGTGGTTTCGCGACGCGAAGTTCGGCATCTGGGCGCATTGGGGGCCGCAGTCCGTGCCGATGGAGGGCGACTGGTATGCGCGGAAGATGTATCAGCAGGAAACGGTGGACAAAAAGACCGGCAAAACCAATGGGCCGAGCGCCGACTACCAGCATCATCTGGCCACCTACGGACATCCTTCCACCAATGGTTGGAAGGACATCATCCCGCTGTGGCATGCGGAAAAATGGGATCCGGAAAAATTGATGGCACTCTATAAAAAAGCCGGGGCAAAATATTTTGTCAGCATGGGCATGCACCACGACAATTTCTTTCTGTGGAACTCCAAGCTGCATCGCTGGAACTCCGTGCAAATGGGGCCGCACCGCGATGTCGTCGGCGAATGGCAGGCGGCGGCGAAAAAAAACGGCCTCCCGTTCGGTGTCTCCGAACATCTGGGTGCGAGTTTCACCTGGTTTCAGGACGCGCACAAATCCGATAAGACCGGTCCGCTGGCCGGCGTGCCGTATGACGGCGCCAATTCCAACAACTGGGATCTCTACCATTTCCCCGCCGAGCCGGGCGACAAAGGTTGGTATTCCAACAATCCGCGCTGGCATCAGCAGTGGTATGATGAAATCAAGGAACTCGTGGATACTTATCATCCCGACCTGCTTTACAGCGACGGCGGCGTGGCGTTCGGCAAGGACAACGTGGTGGGCTTGAGCCAGATTGCAAATCTTTACAACGACAGCCTCCAGCGCCATCACGGCCAGCAGATGGCGGTCTATAATTGCAAGCAGGTTTCCGGCGGCCTCTGGGTGCAGGACTACGAGCGCGGCGGCGGCAGCACCATAGATTTGTATCCGTGGCAGAACGACACGTCCATCGGCGACTGGTTTTACAACAAGCATTGGAAGTATCAGCCGTTGAGCTGGACGGTGCGGATGCTCGTGGATATTACCAGCAAGAACGGCAATTTGCTCCTCAACGTGGTGTTGCGTCCCGACGGCACGCTCGACCCCGAGGCCGAAACGATGTTGCATGAACTCGCCGACTGGACCGCCGTGAATGGCGAGGCGATTTACGGCTCGCGCCCGTGGTTGATTTATGGCGAAGGCTCCGCAAAATTGGAAAAAAGCGGCAATTTCAACGACACCAAAGTAAAATACAGCGCCAAAGACATTCGCTTCACGACCCAGGGCAAAACCCTTTACGTGATTGCGCTCGGCTGGCCGGAGGAGAACCGGCTGACCATCCGCGCCCTTGCCAAAACTGCTGATGCCGGCGTGAATGAAATCAAGCGCGTCGAATTGCTGGGGTACCACGGCCGGTTGAAATTCACGCAGACCGCCGCCGGTTTGACCGTGGAGTTGCCGGGCAAAAAAATCAGCGACCTGACCTGCGCGCTGCGTATCAATGGTGATAATCTTAAACCCGCGCCGATGCCGTGAACCGGTGGAACCGCCGATGAAAAATTCCCCGGTTGAAAAACTACTCGGCGCGATTCCCAACCGCCTGCAACTTGCGGGCGGCTGGATTGACCAGCCGTTTGTCTCGCGCCACAATCCCAAGCCGCCCGGCTCGATGGTCGTGGTGCAGATTGAGCCGGATTTCCGGCCGATGGACCGCAGCGGCATCGCCAGCGGCACGCGCGCCATCGCCATGAAATTGTGGAAGGGCAGATTGCCGGACCGCCCGCCCGGGGAACTGGTGCGCGAGCTTTACGAAGCGGAAAATAAAGGCAAGACCGAGCCGAGCGGCTCGCAGGACATGATCGGTCTGGTTTATCCCGGCGTGAACCGGCTGGATTATGATTTCAACATTCACGGCGGCGTTTTCACCTCGCACATCGAATCGTGCAATTCACTGCGCGTGGCGCGCTGGTTGAGCAATGTTTTGCACCTGATTCCCATCGAGCCGCGACCGGATGGCTATTCGCCGCTCGGCGTGAAAAATCTGGAGCCCAAATGGGTCGCTCGGCTCGGTCAGTCGGGCAAAGATTGCTATGACGCCATTGTGAAGCTGGATGTGAAAAAGCTCGGGGCGTCCCTGAATTTGAACATGAAATGCTGGGAGACCTTGATGCCGCACATCGTCCGCCATCCCGCGCTGCGCGTGGACCTGATGCCGATTCTTAAGGCGTATCAGCGGCAGTATCCCGGCGCGATGTATTCCGGCTGCGGCGGCGGCTATCTGATTGTCGCCTCCGAAAAGCCGGTGCCGGGCGCTTTTCAAGTCAATGTCCGGGTTGCCAAAAACAGATGGGGTTGAAACAGAACATTTATATTGCGGTGCTGCTTGGCTGGTCGCTGACGACGGCGGTCGGACAGGCAAATTCGTTGTCACTGCCGCCGATTGCCGCCGGGCCGTTTCAGCCTGATTGGAATTCGCTGACGAACTACCAGACGCCGGACTGGTTCCGCGACGCGAAGTTCGGCATCTGGGCGCACTGGGGTTCGCAATGCCAGCCGGAGCATGGCGACTGGTATGCGCGCCGCATGTATGAAGCCGGCAGCGCCGATTATAAATCGCATCTTGCCGAATATGGCCATCCCTCGACGAACGGTTTCAAGGATGTGATCCGCGTCTGGCGGGCCGAGCATTTTGATCCCGACCACCTGCTGAAATTCTACAAGGAAAACGGTGCGAAATATTTCATGGCGCTGGCGGTGCATTGCGACAATTTCGACAACTGGAATTCCAAATATCAGCCGTGGAATTCAGTGAACCTCGGCCCGCAAAAGGATTTGATCGGCGGCTGGGCCAGGGCCGCGCGGAAGAACGGCTTGCGCTTTGGCGTGAGCGTCCACAACGGCGGCTGGACCTGGTGCTGGTATGAACCGTCGCAGGGCGCGGACACCAACGGCCCGCTGGCCGGTGTGCCTTACGATGGCAAGTTGACCAAGGCCGATGGCAAGGGGCGGTGGTGGGATGGCTTGGATCCGCAGCAGCTTTACGCGCAGAAGCACGCCCCCGGCGCGAAGCCGGACCGCGCCTATTGCGAAAACTTTTATCTGCGCACCAAGCAGCTCTGGGACGACTACCATCCGGACATGGTTTATTTCGATGAGACGATTGTGCCGTTGCACTACCTCAAAGTTGAGGAGGACTACGGCTTGAAGCTTTATGCGCATTTCTATAACTCCAGCATCCAGTGGCATGGCCGGAACGAGGCGGTGGTTACCGCGAAAATTCTGCCGCCGCTCCAGCGCCGGGCCATCGTCTATGATATCGAGCGCGGCAAGGCGGCGGAGATTTTGCCCCAGCCCTGGCAGACCGATACCTGTATCGGCCAATGGCATTACAACGCGGAAGTTTTCCAAAAGCACCTATACAAATCCGCCGCGTCGGTGATCCGGATGCTCGCGGACATTGTTAGCAAAAACGGCAACCTGATGTTGAGCGTGCCGCTCCAGCGCGACGGCCGGCCGGACCGCGATGAAATCGAGATCGTCAAAGGCATTGGTTCGTGGCTCAAGGTCAATGGCGAGGCCATTTACGCGACGCGGCCGTGGATCACCTATGGCGAAGGGTCTTCGACCGTGGCGATGGAGGTTGGCCCGTTCGACAAGGCCGGCTTGAAGGATGTGGGCAGCAAGCCGTTCACGCCGGAGGATATTCGCTTCACCCGGTCCCAAGACGGCAAAACACTTTACGCCATCGTGCTCGACATTCCGGCGGACGGGAATGTTGTGATCAAATCGCTTGCCGGCGGCTCGGCAAACTGGCCCGGCGGCATCAGTAGCGTCCGCCTGATCGGCAGTGGCTGGGGGAGCAGGTTGAAATTTACCCGCGATGAAAACGGCCTGCACGTAACATTGCCGTCAAAACTTCCCAGCCAGATTGCCGTTGCCATTAAAATTCAACCTTGAGATAAAAATTATGAAACTGAACCCGATTAAATTCACCGTCCTGCTGCTGGGTTGCTCGCTTGCGGCGGCGCTCGCGCAAAACAATTCGTTGCAACTGCCGCCGATTGCCGACGGGCCGTTCAAGCCGGACTGGAGTTCACTGACGAACTACCAGACGCCGGACTGGTTCCGCGATGCTAAGTTCGGCATCTGGGCGCATTGGGGCCCGCAATGCGAGCCGGAGCACGGCGACTGGTATGCGCGCAATATGTATATCCCTGGCCAGAACGACTGGAAGACGCACCGCGTCGAATACGGTCACCAGTCCACCAACGGCTTCAAGGACGTGATTCATATCTGGAAGGCGGAACATTTTGACCCGGACACGCTGCTGAAATTCTACAAGGAAAACGGCGCGAAATATTTCATGGCGCTGGCGAATCACCACGATAATCTTGACCTTTTCGATTCCAGATACCAGCCGTGGAATTCCGTCGCGGTCGGCCCTCAAAAGGATCTGGTCGGCGGCTGGGCGGCGGCGGCGCGAAAAAACAGCCTGCGCTTCGCGGTGAGCGTTCATTGCTCGCGCGCCTGGTCATGGTATGAACCGGCGCAGGGCGCGGACACCAACGGCCCGCGGGCCGGCGTGTCTTACGACGGCAAATTGACGAAGGCCGACGGCAGGGGACTGTGGTGGGACGGCCTCGACCCGCAGGAGCTCTACGCCCAGAACCACACGCCCGGGGCGAAGCTGGAATGGAGCTGGGATCCGGCCAAGGGCAGCAGCACGCCGGACGCGGCCTATATGGAAAAGTTTTTCAAGCGCACCCAGCAGCTCTGGGACGATTATCATCCCGACCAGATTTATTTCGATGACAGCGTGCTGCCGTTCAATGGCGTCACGGACGAAGTCGGCTTGAATCTGGCCGCGCATTTTTACAACACGCGCCTCGATAAGCAGGGTCGCACCGAAGCCGTGATGAACAATAAAATGCTCAACCCGATGCAGCGCGAGGCGATGGTCTATGACATTGAGCGCGGCAAGGCGGCGGGGATATTGCCCCAGCCCTGGCAGACGGACACCTGCATCGGCCAATGGCATTACAACTTGGAAGTTTTCACGAAACACAAATATAAATCCGCCGCGAGCGTCGTGAGGATGCTGGCCGACATCGTCAGCAAAAACGGCAATCTGATGCTGAATGTACCGCTCCAGCGCGACGGTCAGCCGGACGCGGATGAGATTAAAATCGTCAGCGAAATCGGCGCGTGGCTGAAAGTGAACGGCGATGCGATTTATGCGACACGCCCGTGGAAAATCTACGGCGAGGGACCTTCGACAGTTGTGCTGGAGACCGCCCCGTTCGATAAAGCTGGTTTGAAGGACGTGGGTAGCAAACCATACACGTCGGGGGACATTCGCTTCACTCAATCTCAGGATGGCAAAACGCTTTACGCCATCGTGTTGGAAATTCCGAAGGACGGCAAAGTAATCATCAAATCGCTCGCCAGCGGCTCGCCGAACTGGCCGGGTAAGATCGCCAGCGTCCATGAGCTTGGAAAATTCTGGAAGTTGAAATTTACCCGTGATGAAAACGGCCTGCACCTCACGCTGCCAAAGCAGCAGCCCAGCCAGATTGCGCTTGCGCTGAAAATCCAGTCCTGAAAATGCTCGCGCCTAAACAGGTCGTGGTCAGCGGCGGGTTCGACGACATCAAGTCGCGCGACCTGCGGTTTCTGGAAGAAGCCGCGAAGCTCGGCGAGCTTTCCGTGCAGCTCTGGCCGGATGCGACCCTGCAAAAACTCACCGGCCGGGCGCCGAAGTTTCCGCTGGCCGAGCGGCGTTATTTTTTGAACGCCGTCCGTTATGTCAGCCAAGTCGTGGAAGCGGATATTGCGGCGGATTTTAATTCGCTGCCGGAAAATTTGCGGGCGGATGTCTGGGCGGATTACGCCGTGACGACCAGTGCCGCCCGCGCCGCCTTCGCCCGCGAAAATCAGATTGCCTACCGGGTTTTCACGGCGGACGAACTTGTGGGTTTTCCCGAACCGCCACCGATGCCGTCCGCGCCCGGCAGAAAGAAGGTCATCGCCACTGGCTGCTATGATTGGTTTCACTCCGGCCATGTCCGCTTCACCGAGGAAGCTTCGGCCTATGGCGATCTTTACGTCTGCCTCGGCAGTGACGCCAATGTTCGGTTGCTGAAGGGTGGGGGGCATCCGCTCTTGTGCCAGGAAGAACGGCGCTACGTCCTGGGTTCCATCAAATATGTGAAGCAGGCGCTGATCACCACCGGCTCCGGTTGGGTGGATGCCGACCCGGAAATCCGTCGGCTGAAGCCGGACATCTATATTGTCAATGAGGACGGCGACAAGGGCGGCAAACGCGAGTATTGCGCTAGCCTTGGCCTGGAATATCTTGTCCTCAAGCGTACGCCGGCCCCGGGCTTGCCTCCGCGCAGTAGCACGGATTTGCGCGGCTATTAAACACACTCACACTAATTACTATGATTAAGACTGGCATCCTGAATCCACAGATCAACTCGCTCCTCAGCCGGGTGCGCCATACGAACACACTGGTCATTGCCGATCGCGGCTTTCCGTTCTGGCCAATGATCGAGACGGTGGATATTTCCTTGGTGGATGACGTGCCCACGGTGTTGCAGATGTTGCAGGCGCTCCGGCCAAATTTTCAGATTGGCCGGGCGTGGATGGCGCGGGAATTTCTCAAGCACAACGACGCCAGAACCTGTTCCGCGTTTGCCGGGGTGTTGCGTGGAATCGAGCTGAAGCATGAACCGCATGTCCAGTTCAAGCTGCGCGTGCCGCACGCCATCGGTTTGATCCGCACCGGCGACACGACGCAATATGCCAACCTCATTTTGGAAAGCGCCTGAACCGGGCGGTTTTTAAACTTAATAAATACTTTTAGGCATCTAACAACCAGCGTTCGCCCGACCATCCGCCATCTCCCATCTGCTATCTGCCAACTCCTCGCCTTGCGCAACCAGCAACGAGCATCCAGTTTACCCTTCGCCGCTTTGCCGCCTTCGCGCGACTCTATGGCTGCGCGCACGGAGTGACGCGTCCTGTCTCACTGTTGCCAGGAACGGCTCTAGTATCCGGCAACTGCCGGTTCGACCCGCAGAAACAGGTAGCCGAGTTGTTCCGTAATTTTTGCCGTCAGGCATCCGTCCTTGAGCTCGGCGGTTCCACCGCCGGCGAGGACGGTCACTTTTTGGCCGTGCGGTACGAGGAGCGGCAATTCTGTCGTCCACGAACTGTCGCTGCTGCGTTCGCGGAAAAGCAGGACCCGCGCGCTTTTTCGGTCTTCGCTCACAGAGGTAAATCCGGTCCAGGCCATGCCGTCCGGCGCGCTGCCGATGGGAATGATGCTGCCGGAAAAGATTGTCGTTCGTTCTTTTTTCCATATCGCCACCAGTTTTGAAACGCGCTGCACATAATCCTCCGGCAGGTTGGAAATTTCAAACCAGCCGAGCGGGTTGGCGAACATCACGGTGGCGAACAGGGTGTCCGGCGCGTAGCGCGCCGGGGCGAGCGGGTCGCCGGCGTATTTTTCCAGGTTGCGGGTGTTGTTGAGCAGCTCCATGCGCAGGCGTAGCGGGTCAACATACTGGGCGAGCTGCCAGAGGTTGCGCAGCGTCTGATGCGGCCAGTAATTGGGGTAATCCGTGTAGCGGTTCTCCACAAAAATCGGCCCGACGTTGTAGGTGCCGAAATAAGTCGGCCGCAGCCCGGCGGTGGCATCCGCGTCAAAGACCACGCGGCCATCCGTTTCGCGCTGCACGCGGGTGTAAAAACTTTTCAAATTGATTTCTGCCTGCTGGCTGATCATTTCCACGGCGTCAATCTTGATGTATTCGATGCCGTCCTGATGATACAGCCCGATCAGCCGGCTCGCGTCGCGGTCCCAGTTGGTCATGCTGTCCTGCGAATCCGGCGCAAACCAAAGCCCGAATTTCATGCCCTTGGCCCGGGCCGCCTCAACCAGCGGTTTGAGGCCGTTGGGAAAACGTTCTGGATGAGCCGACCAGAATTCCGGGTCGGCGGCGTAAAATTTGCCCCAGGCGCCCTTGCCCGCGACGGAGTTGGCGGAACGGCCTTTTTGCCAGCCATCGTCCACTTGGATCACGTCCACGCCCAGCTGCGCGCCGGCGTCGATTTCCTGACGGAGGAATTTCTCATTGATCCGCGCGTCGCGCGAGCGGTCGCCCCAGGTGTTGCTCAGGAACATGGCGTCGCGCTGCGGTTCGTAGGCGCGCAACTGGCGCTGGTATTCCTGCAGGGCGGCGATGCGGCCGGCGCGTCCGCCGGAATAGGCGAGCACGACCGACGGATAACCGTGGCTGGCAAAGGTCAGCCGGCGATCCTTGGCGGCGAACCGCGCGTCCCACTCGGACTTCACGGGCCGCGCGGCCGGTAGCGGTGCGAGTTTGATGAAAATCAAACCGCGTCCGGTGAGCGTGTCCTCGATATGAAAAATGTTGCCCGGAACTTGAATGGTTTCCTGCACCGGCAGCCATTCCTTCTCAAACACCAGCTGGCTCCGGTTGTCGGTTTGATCGAGCAGTTCGACCTGCGTGAACTTGAGATGTTGTGGTGCCAGGATGAAATCTTCGATGGCATCAAACCGCTCGGCTTTCTTGCGCGCTTCCGCGCCCGCCGGCTCAACCTCAATGCCGGTGGCGGCTTTCTCACTGCCGGCGGCGGCGGTCGGTGGCGGCAGCGGCGTTTCGGGGTTGAACCAGACGGTGACGCCCCGCGACTTTTGGAATATCTGGAAGCGGCAGCGGACAGTCTTTGCCGCGCTCGTGGTGGTCATTTCCACGGTGAGCGAGTCTTCCTCGACGGGAGTGGATTTTCCCGCGTGCGAGGTGAAGGTGACTTTCCGTGATTCCGCCGGCCAGGCGCCGCCGGGATGTGGCGCGGGCTGGCGTCCCGCGCCGCGCAGCCATTCGCCGCCGGTCTCGCGGTCTTGGAACGAGAGCGAGGTGAGCAAGCCGTCGCGGATCTGCCACTGGCGTTCGATCAGCGCGTTGCCGATGACCAGTTTCTGTTCGTCCCAGCTCGCGTAACAGCCGTTATGTTCCACGCGCTCCGCCCGTGCCGGGGCGCAGGCAAATAGAATAAAGACGGCGGTGGTCAGAGATTGTAATTTCATGGTTTCTAAATAATCGTAAATGGACCCAATTCATTGAGCTTCCCCCAAAAAAGAGTCGGCCAAGGATTTGTCGATATTAGTTTTCAATTTGGTTTTTGTCCAATCCCGAAGCGAATCGGTACTGTCCGGATTTTTAAAATCCGGTGGGGCGATCATCCTCGAGCCGCTCATGCTTAAACATTAAATTTCTCTTCGATTAATGGCTTTCCACGCCCGTCTGTTCCCGTTAAAAATCTTGATGTGAATACCTGCCTCATTTCGCTGCTGGCGCTCTTATTCAGCATCGCGCTGGCGCCTGCCCAAGTTGCAGCGGGGCCGGCCGGTCGGACCAATGTTTTGGCGGCGGCCGCAAAGAATACAGCCATCGAAATTCCGGTGGAAAAAGATCTGCGGGTCCAGTCCAGCGGTAAACAATGGCGGCTGGACCGGGCGGCGATTACCGATCCGGCCCGCCCCCGGGTGCTGTTGATCGGCGATTCGATTCTCAACGGTTATCTGCCGTATGCGGTTAAAGCGCTCGCCGGCAAAGTTTATGTGGACGCGTGGGTGAATCCATATTGTCAGTCGGAACATTTTAACAAACTGCTGGCCGAAGTATTGGTGAACGGGCCGTATGATGTGGTGCATTTCAACATGGGCCTGCATGGCTGGCAGAAGGGCCACATTCCGGAGGGCCAGTTTGAGCCGCTGACCAAAGCCTTTGTGGAAGTCATCCGCCAGAAATGTCCGCGCGCCAAAATCATCTGGGCCAGCTCCACCCCCGTGACGGTCAAGGGTAAACCCGGCGAACTCGACCCGGAGATCAATTCCAATATTCTTGGACAAAACCGGATGGCGGCAAAAGTGATGACGGAGATGAAGGTGCCGGTGGATGACTTCTATGCGCTGCTGATCAACCAGCTTGACTTGGCGCGCGGCGATCAGTTCCACTGGAATGCGCCCGCATACAGGATTCTGGCTGATGCCGCCGTCAGGACGATTGTCGCAGCCCTTCCCGCGAAGCCTTGACCACGGCCCTCAATAAAAGCGCCATATCCGATGGGTCCAAAGATTTTAAAAATATGAAAACGACTGTCACTCCATTTGTCGTGGGCTTGCTCCAACTGGCCACCATTGGTTTTTCCGCAGGGGCGGATATTTACCTGCCACCGACCAGCCACACGAACCTTTATCACGCTGGTTGGATTGATTTCAACAAAAACGGCAAGCTGGACGTGTTTGAAGATCCGTCGCAGCCGGTGGCCAAGCGGGTCGAGGATTTACTCGCACAGATGAACGTCGAGGAAAAAACCTGCCAACTCGCCACGCTTTACGGCTATCGCCGGGTGTTGAAGGACCCGTTGCCGACGGCGGATTGGAAAAACCAGATTTGGAAGGATGGCATCGCCAATATTGACGAGATGCACAATGGCGTCGGCAAGTCCGGCAACGCGGACAACCCGCACATCGCCACTCCGGCCGCGACCGCCAAAGCGCTTAATGAAGTGCAGCGTTGGTTCATTGAGGATACCCGGCTCGGCATCCCGGCGGAATTTTCCAACGAAGGCGTGCGCGGTGCGAATTACCGTAAGACGGTCAACTTCCCCGCCGACATCTCGCTCGGTGCCTGTTGGGACCGCGATCTGATCACCGCCGTGGGCAATGTCGTGGCCGGCGAAGCCAAGGCCATCGGTTACCGCAATGTTTATGCCCCGATTCTTGATCTCGCCCGCGACCCTCGCTGGGGACGCGTCGTGGAAACCTACGGCGAAGATCCGTATCTTGTCAGCGAATATGGCATTCGCATGACGCGGGCGATTCAGTCGCACGGCCTTGTTTCCACCGCCAAACATTTTGCGGTCTACAGCGAGCCCCAAGGCGGTCGGGATGGCAATGCCCGCACTGATCCGCATGTGGCGCCGCGGGAAATGGAAATGCTCCATCTGCGTCCGTGGGAGCGCGATGTGCGCGAGGGCGGATTGCTTGGCGCCATGAGTTCCTACAACGACTACGATGGCGTGCCGATTTCGGGGAATTCAGATTTCCTGATTGGCCGCCTGCGCCAGCAGTGGGGCTTTCGCGGTTACGTGGTTTCGGACAGCGACGCGGTGGAATTTCTTTACAGCAAACACCATGTGGCCGCCTCACCCGATGACGCGGCGGCCATGTTTTTGCGCGCCGGCGGCAATGTGCGAACCACGTTCAATTCGCCGGAAAACTTTATCCTGCCCGTCCGCCGCGAAATTGCCGCCGGGAAACTTTCCCTGGATGTCATCAACGACCGGGTGCGCGACGTGCTGCGGGTCAAATTCATTGAAGGATTGTTTGATGCGCCCTATCTCGACCCGGACCAGGCCAATGCGGCGATTGGCCGGCCGGAGAATCATGCGGTGGCCCTGCGTGCCGCGCGGGAGTCGTTGGTGCTCCTGAAAAATGAGGGCTGCGTTCTGCCGCTGGGCAAAAACCTCAAACGTCTTCTCGTCTGCGGCCCCACGGCGAAGATGAAGGAAACTTCCTATGACCGCTACGGCTCGAATGGCGGCGAAGTCATCACGCCGTTGGAGGGCATTCAGACCTTGTTGAAAAATTCCGGAACGGAAATATTGTTTGCACCCGGCTGTGAAGTGACCGACAAGCGCTGGCCGGAGTCGGAGCTGTTTCCTGAACCGCCGCTGCCGGCCGAGGCGGCGCAAATCAGCGCTGCCGTCGAACTGGCGAAAAGCGCTGATGCCGTCGTGGTTTTTCTTGGCGACTCGATGAATACCATCGGTGAATCCAAGAGCCGCACCAGCTTGGATTTGCCGGGCTACCAGACGGATTTGGCCCGCGCGCTGGTCGCCACCGGCAAGCCGGTGGTGGTCGTGCTGTTGAACGGCAAGCCTGCTTCGATCAACTGGATTAACCGCCATGTGCCGGCGATTTTGGAGGCGTGGGTTCCCGGCGAGTCGGGCGGCACGGCCATCGCGGAGGCTTTGTTTGGCGATTATAATCCGGGTGGCAGGCTGCCGGTGACATTTCCCAAAACCGTTGGGCAGATACTTTTTAATTTCCCGTTCAAGCCCGGCAGCCAAGCCCCGCAAAGCAAAAAAGTGGATCCGAACGGCTATGGCGATTCGATGGCCGAGGGCGCGCTGTATTCGTTTGGGTTCGGTCTGAGCTATACGACGTTCGAATACTTCGGCCTGAAGATTTCGCCTGCGCAAATTCCGACGAATGGCGAGGTGACCGTTGCTTGCAAAATTAAAAACACCGGCCCTCGGGCGGGCGCCGAGGTGGCGCAACTTTATTTTCACCAGGAAACCAGCAGCGTGACTACTTATGAACTCAATCTATGCGGGTTCGAGCGCGTGTCGCTGCAACCGGGTGAGATCAAAACTATATCCATGAAAATTCCGGCGTCAGCCTTGGAACTGATAAATCGCGCCGGCCAGCGCATCGTCGAGCCGGGAAAGTATTTAGTGAAGGTCGGTGCTTCTTCCGCTGATATCCGGTTGCAAGGGGAATTTTCTGTTGCTCCCGTCCCATAGCCTGTTCACCATAATAATAATCATGAAACCCAATCTCTCAATATCGCTGATCGTTTTACTCGCGCTGGCTGGTGTCGGGCGCGCTGCGCCCGCCGGTGAACCGACCAATGCCAAGGAAGCCGTTCGCCAGCAGGCTCAAGCCAGCAGCATCACACCCGCCATGTTGGCGGCGGAGGCAAAACGCAGGGCAGTCATGACGGCGGAGCAGTTGGTCTGGGAAGAAACGCTCGAAGCCAATCTGGGCAATTTTTATTTGCCGGGCTACTACAAAGAGAAGGATGCCAAACACGAAACCGCCTGGGATTATCTCAAGGATGACCCCGCCTTGCCGCGCCTGCTGATCATCGGCGATTCCATTTCCCGTGGCTATACGCTGGCAACGCGCCACGTTCTGGCTGGCAAGGTCAATGTGCATCGCGCGCCGGAAAATTGCGGTCCGACCGCCAACGGCTTGAAGAAGGTTGATATCTGGCTCGGCGGCGGCAAATGGGATGTGATCACTTGGAATTTCGGCATTCATGACCGCAACACCGCCCCCGCAACTTATCGGACCAATTTGGAGGCGCTTCTCAAGCGTCTGCGGCAAACGGGTGCGAAAGTTATCTGGGTTCGCACCACGCCCGCGCCGCCGTCCGGCACCAATAATGAAAAGTTTAGCGACGCCCAGTGCGACCGGCTCAATGCCGTCGCCGATGAAGTTATGAAGGCTAATCACATTTCCGAAGTGGACCTTTACACGCTGCTCAAACCAAAGCTGGCGGAACTGCAATTGCCAAATAATGTTCACTTCAAGGAAGATGGCTACCAATTGATGGGCGGAGAAGTGGCCAAGGCGGTTCTGGCCGAGCTGGGCAGGAAGTAATAGAAGGCTTCAAATCGATGAAGCATTTTCTGGCACTCGTCGCATCTTGGTTGATGGTTGCTGCGGCGGGAGCGGCTGGGGTTTCCGCTGCGCCTGCATGGGTTGCACAAAATACTCCTTTGCCTGACCTCACCCGCCGGGTCAGCCTCACCGCCAATTTTCTCCAGCTTCCGCTGCTGCGGCGCGCCCGGGGGAATCAGCCGGGTGTTGAACGCTTCAGCATTGAAGATCGGGGCAAGCTTCTCCGCTATCTTCATCTTCAGTTTGCCGCCAAAGAACAAAAGCCGGATTTTTGGTATTCTTATGATATTCGCGAGTTTCGCGGCCGGGATGTCACCTTCCACTTCAAATCTGCCGACACCAATGTCCTCGAACGGCTCCAGTTGAGTGACACGGAGATGATCGACCCGAATGCCGGCAACGGTCCGTTGCGTCCACGCTTTCATTTCAGCCCGCGCCTTGGCTGGATGAACGACATCAACGGCAGCTATTATCAAGACGGTCTCTACCATATTTTCTATCAGGCTAATCCCGCTTGTGCCGGCAGTTCTTGTGGATTCGACATGCACTGGGGGCACTCGGTGAGCAAGGATCTTGTGCATTGGGAGGAATGGCCCGTCGCTTTGTTTCCCGATGGCACCGGCCAATGTTACTCCGGCACCGCCGTCATGGCGCGTCAGGCCATTCCTGAACTGACTGGCAAAACCACGCTGCCGGCGCCGGTGTTGTTCTTTGCCGCGACCGCGCCATTTTCCCAACATGTCGCCACCACTGCCGATGGCGGCCGCTCTTGGCGACGGTACGCCGGCAATCCCGTCGTGCCCAACATCGGCGATGGCGACCGCGATCCCAAAGTCATCTGGCATGAAGCTTCGCAGCACTATGTCATGGTTCTCTATGTCGGCGGCAAAGGTTATGTCTTTCTGCGTTCCACGAATCTGATTCAGTGGGAGCAAACCAGCCGGCAGGCGGATTGGTATGAGTGTCCCGAATTTATGCCCTTCAAGTCTCCGACGACCGGCGAAAACCTCTGGTTGCTTTACGGCAATTATCGCGGTCCGCAAAACGGGACAAACGCTTTTTCGGCTAAGTCCGCTTATCAGCTTGGCCGTTTCGATGGCAGGATTTTCACGCCGGTAACGCCCGTGCGCCGTGGCCATCTCGGCCCGAATTTTTACGCCGCGCTGACCTTCGTGAACGAACCCCATGACCGGCCGGTGATGATGGGCTGGGCGACAGGCACAAGTTTTCCCGGCGAGCCTTTCAACCAATGTGCCACCGTGCCGCTTCAACTATCGCTTAAAGCCATCGCCGGTCAGGACACGCTCTGCTTTGAGCCGGCGGCTGAATTGGATTTATTGCGCGGGCGGCCGCTGCAATGCACCCATCTTTCCACTGCCGCAGCCAATGGCAGACTGCAGATGCTCACCCGGGAAACTCCGCTGGATGTGACCTTACGTTGGCCGCCGGTCACGGATGGTTTGATGACAATTACGCTGCGGGGACTCCGGTTTGAATACGATTTCGGCAGCGGCAAGCTCGTTTGCTCAAATAAAGGCGGGCCATCGAGTGTCACCACCATTCATCCCGCTGGCCGTCTGGATGCGCGATTCCTGATTGACCATGGCATAGTTGAGGCGTTTTGGAATGGTGGTGAGGCGGCCTATTCCGTAGCTTCGCTCCCTGCCGACGATGGTCCGGCCTTTGCCGTTGAAGGCGGGGCGATGATTGAAGACCTCGCTGTCTATCCGCTGGCCGACATTTAGAAAACCGCGGCGCAATCTCAAGCCCAACGATTAACCTTGAATAACATCACCCCGCGATAAATTTAAAAATGAACCTGAACCCTGTTTCTGAAGCCGTAAATGTGGAAAATCGGGATGCTGCCCCGCCAGCGCCCCGGATGAACGGCCGCATCTATTTTTGGGCGATTACCTCGGCGCTCGCGGGGTTTCTGTTCGGTTTTGACACGGTGGTTATCTCTGGCGCGGAGCAGACCATCCAAAAACTTTGGGGCTTGAGCTCCGGTATGCACGGACTGGCGATGGGGGCGGCGCTCTATGGCACCGTGCTCGGCTCGCTGCTTGGCGGCTGGCCCACCGACAAATTCGGCCGCAAAAAAACGCTGCTGTTCATCGGCGGGCTTTACATCATTTCTGCGGTCGGTTGCGGTTTCGCGAATGGAGTGTGGATGTTCGTCATCGCGCGTATCCTCGGCGGCATCGGCATCGGCATCTCGACGGTGGCCGCGCCGCTTTACATTTCGGAAATCGCGCCGCCGGCGCATCGCGGCCGGCTCGCGGGAATGTTCCAGTTCAACATCGTCTTCGGCATCATTGTCGCCTTCGCGTCCAATGCCATCATTGCGCGCAGCGGTGGCGCGGATGCCTGGCGCTGGATGCTGGGTATCGCGGCGATTCCGTCGGTCATTTACGCGGCGATGTGTTTCGGTCTGCCGGAGAGCCCGCGCTGGCTCATTGGCCGCAAAGGCGACCGCGCGGCGGGTCTGGCGGTGCTGAAACTTATTGAGCCGGAAATAACGCCGGCCCGGCTCGAGGCGCACGCGGATGAAATCCAGGCGGCGAGTCGCTCGGAAACGAAAGCGGCCGCGCATTTTTGGACGTGGCGTTTGCGCGTGCCGATCTTGCTCGCGTTTCTCATCGCGTTCTTCAACCAGCTTTCCGGCATCAACGCGGTGCTGTATTTTGCGCCGCGCATTTTCGAGATGACCGGCCTCGGCGAAAAAGCGGCGCTGCTGCAATCCGTCGGCATCGGCATCACGAATTTGGTTTTCACCTTCGTTGGCCTGTGGCTGATTGATAAATTGGGTCGGCGCACGCTGCTGTTCATCGGCTCGTTCGGCTACATCGCGTCGCTGGGGCTGACGTCGTGGGCGTTTTTCACGCAGCATTACAGCATCGTGCCGGCGTGCATTTTTGCGTTCATCGGCGCCCACGCCGTCGGTCAGGGCGCGGTGATCTGGGTTTATATTTCGGAGATTTTCCCGAACCGCCACCGGGCCGGGGGCCAGGCCTTGGGCAGCGGCACGCACTGGGTGTTTGCGGCCTTGCTGACGACGTTTTTCCCCAAGCTGGTGGCGGCCTTTGCGCCGGGCTATGTGTTCGCTTTTTTCGCTTTCATGATGGTGCTGCAACTCCTTTGGGTGAAGACGACGGTGATCGAAACCAAAGGCGTGCCGCTTGAGGAAATGCAGCGCAAGCTGGGCGTTGAAATGGAACCGGCGCCGGCCGGCTTGTCAAACTAGGTTGGGCACCTCAGATCTAATTCGGCCGGCGAAATACTTTTCCCATATCCGCTTGGTCGGTCGGCTTGACCAGGATTTCATCAATGTTCACATGCGGTGGCCGGCTGGCGACCCAGACGATGATTTCGGCGATGTCTTCGGCGGTCAGCGGATTCATGCCGGCATAGACATCGTCGGCTTTTTGTTTGTCGCCTTTGAAGCGCACGATGGCGAATTCCGTTTTTGCCAGCCCCGGATCAATGGTGCCGACGCGGATGCCGGTGCCAAAAAGTTCATGGCGCAGTGCCCGGGTGATCTGCAGTTCGCTCGCCTTGGCGGCGCAATACGCCGAGGCCCCGGCGTAAGCGGTGCGGCCGGCGATGGAACCGATGTTGATGATGCTCGCGCCGTCGTCTCGGGGCAGGAGGGGCAGGGCGGCGCGGGTCATGCGGAGCAGGCCCAGGACATTGGTTTGAAACGTCGTCTCCCAATCGGTGTCTTTGCCGTCGGCCACGGTGTCGAGACCGTGCGCCCCGCCGGCGTTGTTGACCAGAACATGCAGTGGATTGGATTTTAATTTTTGCCTGGCCCAGCGGATGAAATTATCGACACTGGCGGTCTGGCTCACGTCTAGCTCGTGAAAAATAGCTTCGGCGGCCCCGGCGGATTTTGCCGCGGCGGCGACTTTTTTCAAACGGTCCGCCCGCCGGGCGCCCAGGAGTAGCTTCGCGTTCGTGGCGGCAAAAGTCATGGCTGCTGCCGCGCCAAAACCGCTGGATGCGCCGGTGATGAGAACCCATTTATTGTTCAACGAGAAACGGGAGGAAGTTTTCATTTGAAATTTGCCGTCTTAAAAGCGCTTATCGAAACCAATCCACACCATCCCTTGTTTCACTGTGATGGCTGGTGGAGCCTAGGGGATTCGAACCCCTGACCTTCTCATTGCGAACGAGACGCTCTACCAACTGAGCTAAGACCCCAGCCACCGTTTGTCAGCCACCTGTGCAATGGCCTGCGCGGAAGCGCAAGACAACAAAAAATACTACGCCGTTCTCAAGGCCGCTGGCAAGACAAAATGGATTCCGCTCCCTATCACGGCCTGGAAATCCCCCGTCGCAATCTGAAGTTGGAAACCGGCCTGCTCCAGCGCACGGATCCGCAGAAAAGTAAAATGACGCTGGAGATGCTGCCGGGCCTTTACGAGCAGTCTATGGCGTCGGTTTTTCAGACCTGTTTGATGAAGTCGAAACCGTCCGTCCTTTTTCGGAAAGAAATGAGTCAAAAGGATGGTTTTTCAGTTCCCGGAGTCCGGCAACGACGATCGAGGCAACGAGATCCGAGCCTGCAGGATTCGTGTGCACAAAGTCCTTGGGGAAGAATAGCTTCACCTGTGTTTGGCCTAGGCGGTCATACTCATCAGCTATCCGTTTGGTGACATCAATGAACGACACCCCAACCTTTCCGGCAAGTTCTTCCGACCATTTTCTGTAAACCCCGTATTGGTTAAGATCAATTTTGCCATCTTTCCAGGTATTATGCACCGTGAGCGAAAGAATGATCGGCGTCGCGCCTTTGCCTTGCACCTCCTGAATCATTTTACGCATATACCAGCCATACGTGTGGATGACTTCGTGTTGCTTGGTGATGACGTTGTCAATTTCCTTGGTCTCTTCTCCGATTCCTGGCAACGTTCCGCGCGATCGCCGGGCGCTGGGTGGCACGGACTCTGTTTCATTGACCGGGCTGGCATCATTATGGCCGAACTGGATGAGCACATAATCTCCCGCTTTCAATTGGTTGATGAGGTTGCCCCATGTTCCCTTCGTGATGAACGTGCGACTGCTTGTTCCTCCAACCGCGCAGTTGCAAACGTTGATCAGCTTCAAGTCAAAATAGGCCGGGAGCAGGACCCCCCACCCATTGCCCGGGGCGGCGGTGGAATCGCCGGCAATGAAAAGCGTGGGCAGTTTGGGATTGCTTGGGGTGAAAGAGGTTGCGGCATTAAGCGCACCGCCAGCCAGGGTGAAGACCACGCTTAGCAGAGTGGTTGAATAAAGTATTCGTCTTTTCATTGGTTTGGATTTCTGATTCGGTTTCTTAGCCCATGACCGGCGGTGGTATACGTTTTTGATTCTCTTCTCTTGCCACTGATTTGCAAGTTCGTTTCAACCCGATCCGATATATGAAGCGAATCAATTTGTCTGAGTTGCTGCGTTGTGAACCCGCTTGAGGTAATTATATTGTCGGAACATTATTCCGGGCCTGGCGTGTGGTACTTCAAAGCGTAAAAAACGGCTTGTCGAAGCAGAAATGATTGTCGGACCGGCTTGCTTGGCATAGTTTTCTTCAAATCATGAAAGTTTCACGTTTGTTGTTTCTTGCTTTGAGCATGACGGTTTTTGTCGCTCAATATAAAATGTCCGCGGCTTACGGCGCGGATTCCGCGTTGGCTGTTACCGGGAACACCGCGATAGTTCCGGTTCCCCGCATGGACAAGTTGCCGCAGTGGACCGCCAACTTCGAGGGACGACTGCATTACGCGGAAAAGGCAAATAATGCCTCGCCGGCACAAGTCATTTTCGACGGCGATTCCATCACTGATTATTTCCGCGATCGGGCTAGGGAAATCTGGCAGACGTATGAGGCCAGATATCACGCCATCGATTTTGGTATTTCCGGGGACAAGACGGAGAATTTGCTCTATCGACTCGATCATGGGCAGGCGAAAGGAATGCATCCCAGGCTCATCTTCCTGATGATCGGTCACAACAATATCATGCACAACACCCCGGCACAGATTTTCGACGGCGTCTCCGCCATTATTAAAAAATATCAAGAAGTCTGTCCGGATGCCGTGGTCATTCTGCAGGCGACGTTCCCCAGCAAGGAACCCGGCAGCAAGTATCGGACAAGCATCGCCGCCTTAAATCAATTACTCCCGAAGCTCGCTCTAAAGGGTCGGGTGATCTATTCCGATTTTGGTGATAAGTTCCTCAGTCCCGATGGAACCATCAGCAAAGAGGTTATGCCGGACGGAACTCATCCCACCGCCCAAGGCTATAAAATCTGGGCTGCGGCCATTCAGCCCATTCTCGATCAGTATTTCCCCCCTTCCGCCCAATGATCTGGTAGTGAATGGCGTAACCGATGACTTTGAAAAGTTAAGCCGGGTATCAAGCCGGCGGAACATTTTATGGACGGTGGCGTCATGATCGATTATAAACACTCGGTCCGGCGGTCCGCTTCTGCCAATCTCTGAATTGATTTGGCCGCGATTTAATCATCAAACAACCCACCTCCGGCCAAAAGACTGTCCCGTCATGTTCCGAATATCTGAAATTTCCCCCGGCGGTAAGAAAAGCCTATGGGATGGCGTCACGGCTTATCACTGGCTCGTGTTGATCATTGCCGCCAGCTGCTGGTTGTTCGATATGATGGGCCAGCGGGTTTTTGTGCTCGCGCGCGAACCCGCCATGCGTGATCTGCTCGGCAGCGGTGCCACCGATGCGCTCGTAAAATCCTGGGGCGCTCAGGCCACCTTCATCTTGATGCTCGGCTGGGCGACCGGCGGGATTTTCTTTGGCATGATAAGCGACCGGTATGGCCGCGTGAAAGCCATGGTCGCCACCTTGCTGGCCTATACGATTTTCTCCGGGCTGACCGGGTTGGCCCGCACGGGTAACGAATTTCTCATCTACCGGTTCATCGGCGGCATGGGCGTTGGGGGCATGTTCGGCGCCGCGACGACTCTGGTGGCGGAAAGCGTGCCGGCGGGAATCCGCCCGCTGGCGCTCGGCATCATGCAAACCCTTTCTGCGGTCGGCAACATCATCGGTTCGTTGACGAGCATCTGGATTCAACCGGGCCGGGCGGATTTCTTTCACGGTTATGCCGGGTGGCGGTTTATTTTCTTTGTGAGCGCATTGCCCATCGTTCTGGCGATCCCCATCATCCTGTGCCTGCGTGAGCCGGAGCCTTGGAAAGAGGCGCATCGCAAAGCCAAAGCCAGCAAGGATGACTCGCTGAAAGTCGGCTCCATCGCCGACCTGTTTAAAAATCCGCGCTGGCGGAAACATGCCTTCGTAGGCATCGCTCTGGGATTATCCGGCATGGCGGGATTGTGGGGCATTGGCTATTTCTCCCCCGAACTCATCTCCACGGCGTTGAAGGGCGAACCGCAAAAAGTGGTGGATATCGTGCGCGGTTATGGCACGGCGTTTCAGGATGTGGGTGCCTTTTTCGGGATGTTGACGTTCACGCTCGTGGCCACCTACGTTGGCCGTCGCGTGGCTTTCTTCGCTGCCTTCATCCTCTGCCTGCTGACGACCATTTTCGTTTTCAACCACCTGCACAGCGGCAGCGACGCTTACTGGATGCTGCCGATGATGGGATTTGCCCAATTGTCGGTTTTCTGCGGCTACTCCATTTACTTTCCCGAACTTTTTCCGACGCGCCTGCGCGGAACCGGGGTCGGTTTCTGCTATAATGTGGTGCGCTATCTGGCCTCCGTGTTTCCGCTCCTGTTCAGCGGATTGAACACGCTGCTGCTGGATCATGGCGTCAGCGAACCCTTCCGCAAATCGGCCACCATCCTCTCGCTGGTTTTTATCCTCGGCCTCGTGGCTTTGATTTGGGCGCCGGAAACCAAAGACCAGCCGTTGCCCGAATGAAATTTTCGGCCGGCGGAAAACTTTTCAGGCCCCGGCCGATTTTTTAACTTCCTTCAATTTCTGGAATTCCGGCTTCGTGGTGTAAAATTTGTCCAGCGGATAGCAGCCGCTGATGAGTCCGTTGCGCGGCGCGGTCGTGCAATCGCTGAATGTGCGGCAGACATAGCGCGGCTCGAGTTTTCCCCGGGTGGTCGCGTGCGCCAGCATCGTCGGATACGACAACACCGCGCGACCAAGGCCGACCGAATCAACCTGGCCGTGGCGGACGTAATACTCCGCGACCTGCGGCAAATATTCCTGCAAATAAGAATAGCCGGTGCCGACCATGATCAGATTGGGAAACCGCGTCTTCAACGCTTTCACCACGTTGATCAGCCGCGCCACGCCGACAAGCGGGTCTTCCGGCGGCTGATAGCCGTCGGACGGCGGGTAGATCGCCGGTCGTTGGATGTGCGGGTTGTAATACGGACTGCCCGCCGAAAGATTCACGAGCTGGATGCCGAGCTTTTCCAGCAGTTTGAGAAATTGAATCGTCTCGGTCAGGTCGTATTCGACGGGGTTGTTTTGATTCACGCCGAACGCATACCGATAGGGCAGGCAATGCGAATAATCTACCGGCATGCCCGGCCCGAGCTTGCCCGGCTCGGACAGTTCGGGGTTCGGCTTGAACGGCACGAGGTCAAACGCGCTCAAGCGCACGCCGATTTCCAGCTTCGGCGCAACCGCACGGATGGCCGCCACAATCTCGCAAAAGAGCCGCGTCCGGTTCTCGAACGAGCCGCCGTAAATGCCCGGCCGGGTGTGGGCGCTCAAAAACTCATGCAGCAGATAACCGTGACAATGCTTCACGTCCACAAAATCCGCGCCGATATCGGCGGCGATTTTTGCGGCCCGGGCGTAATCTTTCACCAGTTCCTTTAACTCCGCGTCCGTGAACACCTGTTCATCGCTGGTGACATTGAATTTCTTGTCGAGAATCGGATGACGATAAGCGACGCGCGATTCCAGGCGCTTGTCATGCGGCCGGCAGAACCGCCCGGAATGAGTCAGCTGAAAACCGATGAGCAGGTCGTCCGTCGTGCCATAATGGGTTTTATGCGCCGCCATCAATTCCTCGCGCAACTTGGCGATGCCGGCCTGGTTTGTTTCGTTGATGATGAGTTGATGGGGATTCGCGCGGCCATCGGGGCGCACCGCCATCGCTTCGCCGCCCCAGATGATTTTTCCACCGCTCTCGCCGAAGCGTTGCCAGCGCCGGATCATCGGCTCAGTCACGCCGCCGGTCGTCGTGCCGTCCCAACCTTCCATCGGTTGAACCGCCCAGCGATTGCCGATGGTGCGGCCTTTAAACGGAAGCGGGCGCGTCAAGGCCGAGGCGTCACCCACGGACATCTGCGGCTCAAATTGCAGGTCAAGCTTCAGGTTGCGGACATGTTCGCCGAAAGCCTCAATGGTTTTTAGCGACGGAATCCGGACGATCTTTTGCGGCAACATAAATTACCTCGTGATGAAGAATTTATAGTCCGGCAGTTGCTTCGCCTCGCGGTAAATCATGAGCGCCAGTTCGCGGGCGTGATAATCGCCCCACATGGAAGACTCGCCGCAGGGTGCTTTGCTCCCGGGCGGGATGTGATCCCAGCCGTTCGGTCGGTGATAGACCGAATGCAGGATCAATCCCTGATGCTTCGGATCGGTGTCGAGATACGGCTCGGCGAAAAGGTTCTTGGCGATGGTGAGCCCGGCTTGAAAATAGCGGTCGCCATCCTTCTTGCGCCCGCGGCCGCGCAGATATTTTCCGAAACGGATCAAGCCTTGCGCCGCGATGACCGCCGCCGAGCTGTCCACGGGTTCGTGTGGGTTGAACGGATTCGCCGGGCGGCTTATCCAGTTGCCGAGCTGGTGCAGGTTCGGTGCGCCGTCATCCCAATACGGAATGCCGTCGGTCGGCGTCCGCTCAATCCAGAAATCGCAGACCGCCGCCGCCACCTGTTCAAAGCGGCGCAGCACCTTGGCTTTGCTGCCAACGGCTTCAAATTCCGCGTTTGGCACCGTGCTCAAGAATTCCAGTTGTTCGGCGAAACCGCACGCGATCCACGCCTGCCCACGCGTCCAGGTCGTGAATGGCGAGTAGCCCTGCTGCGAACTGGGACAGCGGTAACTGCCGTCGTTGATGTTGAAGATGGATTCATGCGCGACGCGTCCGCGCACGTCATAGGCGTCCCGGCCTTCGCCGAAATAGACATTGAACCGCGCCGTGGCCTCGGCGTGCTGCAACGCGCGATGCAGCAGGTTAATTGCGGTATCTTTTTCACCCATCAGTCGGTGGCCGAGTTGATGGCTCACGGTCAGGGCGCGCATCGAGCGGATCGTGTCGCTGAAGAGCGAATGCGGGCCGTTGAAGGAATAAACGTAGCCAAGGCCGGGCGCGAGTTGCGTCCAGCGCGACGCCTGGACAGCGCCGGAAAGTTTTAGCGCCAGCTCATAGAAGTTCAGTTCCCATTCATTGGCGGGAATGCGTCCCTCGACCATCAGCCGGCGTAGGTTTCCGTAGGTGCTGATATTGTTGAAACCGTGGTCATGCACGCCGATGTGCGAGACATGCGATGCCATTCGCGTAACCGTCTGTTCGCGCCCCAGGTTGAGAAATGAAACATCTCCCGTCGCGTCGAATTGCAGGATCGCCGATCCGAACTGGAAACCTTGCGTCCATTCCGTCCAGCCGCGCGAAGTGTATCTGCCCTTGACCGTGATCACCGGCGCGCCCTGTTCCAGTTTCCAGGTCTTCTCGAGGTTCTGGATCTTGTCCGCCGAAAGCGCAAAGACGCGCTCGACGGCGCGCGTCAGGTTTGCCGGTTTAAGCTGGGCATCAATTTTAAGCATAAAAATCAGAGCCGGCGCAGATGCAAGCCGCCGTCCACGTGAATGACGTTGCCGGTGGAATAGGGGAAGTGACCTTGCAGCACCGCCTCGACCGCCCGCCCCACATCTTCCGGCTTGCCCCAGCGCATCTGCGGCACCAGCCCATCGGCAATGAGCTGGTCGTATTTCTCCTTCATGCCCGCCGTCATGTCCGTTTCCATGATGCCGGGACGGATTTCAAAGACCTGCGCGCCGTGGTTCGCCAGCCGCGTCGCCCAAAGTTGCGCCGCCATGGCCAGTCCGGCTTTCGACAGGCAATACTCCCCGCGATTCACCGATGCCGTGTCGGCGGAAATCGAAGTGATAAAAATCATTTTGTAGCCGCCGGCTAAAAAGCTCTGGTTCGGATGCGCCAGCCAATGCCCCGCCGCCATTTGGGAAAGGAAGAACGGCCCCTTGAGATTCACGCCCATCACTTCGTCGTATCTTTCCTCGCTCATTTCGGTGAGGTCAGCCCGCTGGCGCGGCGCCATTCCGGCGTTGTTCACCAGCGCATCCAGCCGGCCAAAAGCGGCCAGCGTCTGCTCGAAAATGGATTTCCGCTGTCCGGCGTCGCCCAGATTTCCGCGCACCGGGACAAATTTCTGCCCCGGATGGACGGCGAGCGATTGACACAAGGCCACCGTTTCTTTGGCGGCCGTTTCATTTCCCGCAAAATGAACCGCCACGCTGAACCCGGCGCGCGCGCAAACTTGGGCGATGCCGCGACCGAGTCCACGGCTCGCGCCGGTGACGAGAATGACGGGTAGCTTGCTCATGCGGCCAATAATAATCGAAGTCCAAAAAAAATATCAGCACGAAATCCGGCGAAATTGCCATGATCCCGACTTGGTTTGGCGCTGGCCCTTTGGCTCCGGGCAAAGGACCAAGACCAAGATCCGGCCCAAGGCGTTGCAGCTGCGCTTGGACCTCGAAGCCCGGTTGGAGACCCTGCTCACGGAAGTCCAGAAAAAGCAGTGGCAGGAAATGCTGGGCCAGCCGGTGAAACTGAATGTCATCTACGACGGGCTATAGACCGATTAGCCGTTAAATTCCTTCCGTCTTGGCCGTCCGCAAGGACCTCCGGCGAATGGTTAGGCACTTCTGTTTTCCTCTTCATAATCTTGTATTCGCCGAATTTGACGCGCGTTGTTGGTTGCTTTTTCTGGAGAATGGTTAAGCGTTGGCCAGTAATTCATTGTTTTGTGCCAGTCGCTGCCATACATCACGCGGTCGGGCTTCGCCGATCCTCTGCCGGGGATGGACATGGAACATACAAAAAGATAAACTCAAATCATTGTCCCAGAAACGTGAACCCGCTTAATATATAGCAATTACTCCATGCAAAAACTTATTCATAAACGCGTATTAGTCACCGGTGGCGGCCAGGGAATTGGCCGGGCCATCGTGGACGAACTGCTCCGGCAGGGCTGTCATGTCGCTATTCACTACTGCAAGAACGCCCGGGGTGCCGAGGAGGCTAGGCGGCTGGCGCCAACTGATGCTAAAGTGGGTTGTTTTCAAGCCGACCTGACTCAGGAAGAGTCCGCCCGAGAAATGGTCAATCAGGCCGTGGAGTTTCTGGGTGGTTTGGACATCCTGATCAATAACTCCGGCGATCTCGTCGGTCGCCGGTCACTCGAACAAGTGGACATGGCCTTCTGGCGCCAGGTAATTGAGGTCAATCTTACGACGATGATGCTGGTGACACGCGAAGCCGTTCCCCACTTGGTTAAATCGGGTCAAAGCAGCATCGTCAATCTTGCCTCGCTTGCAGGCCGGATGGGTGGACACTCGGGGTCGCTTGTTTATGCCGCTACCAAGGGTGCCGTGTTGACTTGGACGCGCTCACTGGCAAACGAATTGGGTGAGCGCGGGGTGCGGGTTAATGCAGTCGCCCCCGGATTGATCTTGGGAACTTCATTTCACAATACCCACACAACGGCCGAATCAGCGGCGGCTACCGTGGCCAGAATTCCGCTCCGCCGGGCTGGTTCGGCGGCGGATGTCGCCCGCGCCGTGACCTTTCTTGCCTCGGAATATGACGGGTTTATCACCGGGGCGACGCTGGACATCAACGGCGGCGTTTACGGGTGCTAACCAGAAAAATACCGAAAATTATTTCAATTCAAATCAACGCAAAAACCATGAGCATTTTAAATCGCCGCAAATTCCTCCAATCAACCGGTCTCATGCTGGCTGGCGCACAGCTTCCGTTCGGAGAACTGCCAGTGCCGGCCGCAGTCTTAGGTGAACCGTCGCCAGCCGGTTCGCCCGAATCCGTTTGGGGCTGGATCCACAACAATCGCACGCTCATTGCCGAAGCCTATAACCCGCCGTTCTATCCGTCGCTGGACTACGATGCCAAAAAGGCCGTGCGCATCGCGCAGGAGCTCAATGCCGATTCGATGCGTTATCCCGCCGCCTCGTATTATGCCTATTTCCCGACCAAGTCGGGCTATCCGGTGCATCCGGAATTGAAAGGGGACCCGATGCGCGAAACCCTCGATCTGCTGCGCAAAGCCGGCATGAAGGCCACCGCTTACATTCCGCTAAATCATCCGTTCATGGAAGTGACGTCGAAAGATCCGCGTTTTGCCGACTGGACCAAGAAGTCTGCCGGCGGCAAGCCCATGACCACCACGCATTACGGTTACACGGAATATTTTGAGGGCTGTCTGAACTCGCCGGTGCGCGAAGTCATCAAGATTTTGGTCAAGGAGGTCCTCACCGAATATCCCTTCGACGTGATGTATTTCGACGGCCCGTATCAAGGGATGAAGAATGACCGAAACTACTGTCATTGTCCTTACTGCGAAGCCGCCTACAAAAAGAAATTCGACCGGCCGGTGCCGAATCAGGACGAAGGCGTCAGTCTGGAAGAACAAATTCAATACCAACATTGGATGGCGAATGACGTGGCCATCGGCTTCTTTTCGGAAATCAGGGAATTCATCCGCCAGACGCGCAATGTGCCGGTGCTGTTTAACAACACCGCGCTGTTATCGCCGCGGCAGTGGCGCAATCGTGCGATTCCGGTGGCGGACGGCTTCATGTTTGAGGCGGCCGAGACGCCCGAGGACAAGCTTTTCAACATGCAACTCGGCCAGTCCACGGGAAAAGTCATCTGGACCTATGTCGGCCACCATACTGAATACAACCGGGAGCACATTAAAGATCCCGGGGTGCGCGGCTGGTTCAGTTATCCGGTCGAGAGCGAGGAGTTGCTGCTCGACGGCGCGACCGCTATTGCTTCGGGCGTGGGCATCGTTTACTGGAGTCTTTCCCGGTTTTTCTATCAGCCGGAAAATCCGCTGGCCTATGACAGCGGTCGTTATGTTCGGGAGATTTTTGATTTCCAACAAAAGCATGACAAGCTGTTGCGCAGCCTGCACAGCCGGCCGCAGGCGGGTATTCTGGTGGGAGCCCAAACCATTGATTGGTTCACCGGCAAAAAATTCATTGCCAAAGGGTTTGAGAATACTTTCCACGGGGCCTATGAAGTTTTGAAGGCCAACGGTTTCGAATCCGAGCCTTTTCTGGACTGGCAAATGACGCCGGAACGGCTGGCCCGCTACGAAATGCTCTATGTGCCATCGGCAGTGTGCCTGAGCGATGCCCAGTGTGCGATGCTGACGGATTATGTGCGCGCCGGCGGGAAATTGCTGGCGACCCATATGACCTCGATGGCGGATGAATTTGGCCGCCTGCGGAAGAATTTCGGGCTGGCGGATCTGCTGGGCATCGAGGCCGTTGGCGCCGAACCCTACGAAATGTCCGACCTTTTTCTCAAGTTGAATAGTGGTGAAATCATTCCGCAGGACTCGCAAATTTTCCCCTTCCGCGCGCGCGACAGCCGGGTGCTGGCCGAGACGATTGACCGCGGCCGCCGCGCCAATCTTGGGCCGGCCATGGTCGAACGAAAAGAAGGCAAAGGCAGCGTGCTCTACATCGGCTCCAGCCTGGAGGCGATTTATACCGAGACACGGATGAAACGGTTGCGCACGTTTTTTGGCGAACTGGTGAATCCCTGGCTGGGGCCAAAGCGCTCGTATGAAATCGAGTATCGTTCCGGCGTCATGCCGCATTTCATGGCCTCGGCGGATTTGTTGGTGCTGCATTTGCTGGCGGACACCGGCAATAAGACCAAGCACCTGAAAATCCGCGAGGAGTTTCTACCGGTGGCTAATGTGAAGGTCCGCCTCCGCGTTCCCGATGAGAAAACGGTGCGGAAGGTTTCGCTGTTGCGTTCGGGCCAGACCTTGTCCGTGGAGCCTCGCAACGGCTGGATTGATGTGACAGTGCCGCAGGTGTTCATCCATGAAGCGGTGAAAGTGGATCTTAAATGAAGCCGGCTTCGTTCCGCTGGTTGATGATTGGTTTTGCCTTCATGGCGACGGTCATCAACTATCTGGATCGGCAGGTTCTTTCCGTGGTTGTCACGGCACCGGATTTCAAGGCGATGGTTCCGCTGACGCAGGAAGCTTACGGCTACATCACCGCGGCGTTCATGCTGGCCTATGCGGTTTCAAACGGCCTTTCGGGCTTGTTCATTGATCGGGTTGGCACCCGGGTGGGATATGCCTGCTGCATGGCTTGGTGGTCGGTCGCGGGGATGCTTCATCCCTTTGCGCGCGGCCCGCTTTCGTTGGGATGCTTTCGATTTCTGCTGGGTGCCGGTGAAGCGGGCAACTGGCCCGCCGCAACGAAACTGGTGACCGAGTGGTTTCCGCCCAAAGAACGCGCGTTGGCCTCCGGAATTTTCAACTGCGGCTCTTCCATCGGTTCCGTGATTTCCCCGCTGATCATCGTTTGGGTGGTGGCGATGTGGGGTTGGAAAAGTGCTTTTCTGGCGATGGGAGTGCTTGGTTTGATCTGGGTGCTCGCCTGGTGGTTTGTCTATTTTGTGCCGGAATCAGTTGCTGCCGAGGTGAAGGAACCGCCGGTGGGGGCGGGAAAACTTCTGCGCACCCGTTTTGTAATATGGTTTACCATCTCCAAGGTGTTCATGGATCCCGTCTGGTACTTCTTTGTGTTCTGGTTTCCCAAATACCTGAGTGAAGTGCATCATTTCAGCCTGAAGGAAATCGGCTGGAAAGGTTGGATTCCTTACTTTTCGGCCGCCCTCGGCAACCTCGCCGCCGGTGCGCTGACGGCCGGGCTGATTCGCAGCGGCACACCGATTCCCACCGCGCGCAAAGTCAGCGTTTCGGTGTTTGCGTTGCTCATGTTGGCCACGATTCCGGCCATTCTGACTACGAATGCCTGGCTGGCGATTGCGCTCATTTCCCTCACGACGTTCGGTTATACCGGGTATCTGGCCAATACACTGGCCTTTCCGGCGGACGTGTTTCCAAAAAACACCGTCGCATCCATTTACGGGCTGGCCAGCATGGGATCGGGTTTTGGCGGCATGTTGTTCATGGGCCTTTCGGGCTGGCTGATTGCCCGCTATGGTTATACGCCGGTTTTCATTGGCTACGGCATTATGCCGGTGGTCGCGCTGGTGATCGTCATTTTTTTAATGGGGCCGCTACGCCCTCACCCGAATTTCAGCACCCAGAAGGGTTAAATGAAGAAGGCGATGCACCCACCCGAATTGGCTCCTTCCATCATCGGGTCATCGGCCATCTAGGCGGACCAGAAAACAACTTCGGCAAGCAGTTGATTCCAGAAAGGTTCCGTCGGCGAAAATTACTGATAGAATCAGACCGCAAAAATCGTAAGTTTTTTGGGTCCATGTGCGCCCAGCACAAGAATCCGTTCGATGTCGCCGGTACGGCTCGGTCCGGTGATGAAGGAAATCATGCTCGGATAATCCGCCCCGTATTTCTGCTGTAACAATTCAAACGCCGCCGGCAAATCCCCCACGAGCTGTTCGCGTCGCGCGAGGACGACGTGATGGGGTGGCAGCACGGACAACGCCCGTCCGCCGGCGCTGCGGTTTGTCATCGCCACGCCGCCGGTCTGCGCAATGAGCGCATCGCATTCGCTGATACCGGCGTCGCATTTCTCCATTTCCTGAACGTCGTAGCCCCGGTCGGTGAGCATCACCGGCAGACCGAGCGTTTTGCAGGCAAAGTCCGTCAGATTCCCGCCGTGGCTCGCCAGGCGGGACCATTTCTCCGTGTCGCGCAATTTCAAAAGCGCGGTTTTTAATTCATTGCGGCTTGCAAACAGTTGGAAATCCGCCTTCAAGTCGGCGGCATTTCTGGCGAACAAATCAAATTGTTCCGCCATGCTCGCGCCGACGGAGGGCAGCCATTCGCGGGCGGATGGTGGCGCAGGCTTTCTGTCTGCGGGGACGGCCGCACTAAATTGAGGCAAGCCGGGCAGGGGAGCCGGCACTTTTAACGCCTCGCGGATGCGGCCTAAAATGTTTTCGCGTTCGCTCATTTCCGGTTCCTCCACCAGTCCTTGAAAGTTTCCTTCGGCATGGGCGGCAGGTCGCGGGTTTTCGTCCAGGCTTTGGCCGGATCAATTGCCGAGCCCTTCACCGCGCCGTGCAACGGTTGCGTGAGCCAACCGAGTTTTTTTGCCAGCCACCAGAACTTCGGCTCGTTGGCCACGATGCCGAAGATTTGATACGCCAGCCGTTCGAAGAATGCAGGCTCGGCGGCGGAAGCGTTGCGGCGGTTTTGCAGCAGGTGATGGTGCAAGTCAATCTTCACCGGACACGCCTCCGTGCAGGCACCGCAAAGTGACGAAGCGTTGGAAAGGTGTTTCCACTCCTGCAGCCCGCGCAGATGCGGTGTGATGACGGAGCCGACCGGACCGCTGTATGTCGTGCCGTAAGTGTGGCCGCCCACATTGCGGAAAATGGGGCAGACGTTTAGGCACGCGCCGCAGCGGATGCAATGGAGCGCATCGCGCTGTTCGGCGTCCGCCAGAAGTTCCGTGCGGCGGTTGTCGAGCAGGATAACATGCCATTCTTCGGGGCCATCGCATTCGCCGGGTTGGCGCGGGCCGGAATACATCGTGTTGTAACACGTCATCGGCTGTCCTGCCCCGGCGGTGGCGAGCATCGGCAAAAAGAGCGCAAGATCGGAGAATCGCGGCAGCACTTTTTCTATGCCGAGCAGGGTGATCATGGTTTTCGGGAGGGCGGCGGTGAGGCGGGCGTTGCCTTCATTTTCCGTGATGGAAATCATGCCCGTCTCGGCGATGGCAAAATTTGCACCGGTAAAACCGACGTCGGCGGTGAGGTATTTCTGGCGCATCACGCGGCGGGCCACCATCGTCAAATCCTCTGGTGTGTTGGACGGCGCATTGCCGAGTTCTTTTTGGAACAAGTCGCGGATATCATCGCGCGTCAGGTGCATCGAAGGGAAAACAATGTGATACGGAGCTTCATGCCGGAGCTGCACGATGAATTCGCCCAGATCTGATTCAATGACGGTAAAGCCTTCCTTCTCTAGCGCATGATTCAGGTGAATTTCCTCGCTTGTCATCGCTTTGGATTTGATGATGAGGCGTGCTTTTTTGTCGCGGAGAATTTGCGCAATGATTTCACGCGCCTGCTCGCCGGTGCTGGCCCAATGGACTTTCGTGCCGCGCGCCTCCAGTTTGGCGACGAGCGACTCGAGGTGCGTGTCGAGGTGGTTGACCGCTTCCCACTTGGTTTCGGCGGCCGCCTGCCGGGCGGATTCCCAGTTTTGGAAAGCGCCTTTACGCCGGTCGCGGGCAATCTCATAGCCGCGCAATGAGGTGCGAATGAACTGGCGCAAACGCAGGTCGCCGGACTTCTCGGTGGCCTGCGTTTTGAATTGGGAGACAAAGGTGCTCATCGCGTGTTCAAAACCTCGGCGAGGCTGATGGTTTTCGTCGGCTTGCCCTGACGGGACAGCAAACCTTGAATGTGCATCAGGCAGCTTGAATCGCTGGAAACGATGTATTCCGCGCCGGTTTCGGCGGCGGCGGCACACTTCACTTCGCCCATCGCGGTGGAAATCATCGGAAACTTCGCCGCGAACGTCCCGCCGAATCCGCAGCAGGAAATTTCCGTCATTTCGACCAATTCCAAATCTTGGACTTTGGCGAGCAAAGCACGGGGCTGTTTCTGGATGCCCAGTTCGCGCAGTCCGTGGCAGCCATCGTGGAACGTGACCTTGTGGGGAAATTTCGCGCCAAGTCCTGTCACGCCGAGCTTATTGACGAGGAAATCGGAAAATTCCCAGGTGCGTAAAGCGACTTGTCTGGCGAGCTCCGCGTGGCGGGTGCCGGCGAACAGTTCGGGATAAAACTTTTTCACCATCGCGCCGCACGAACCGGAGCCGATGACGACGGCCTCGGCATCCCCCAATTTTTCCAAGACCGGCGTGGCGATGGTGCGGGCTTCGGCATGATAGCCGGAGTTGAACGGCGGCTGGCCGCAGCAGGCGATTTCCTCGGGGCAGATGACGGTGTGGCCGAGGCGTTCGAGAATCTCCACCATGCTGATGCCGGCGCGCGGGTAGAGCGCGTCCACAAAGCAAGGAATGAACAGCGTGACAGTCATGAACTCGGTCAACTGCGCTGGCGCAGTTCGGCAAAGCGATCAGCCGCTTCCGTCCATGCCGCCGGTTCATGGTGCTGCACGGAACTGGAGGCGCGGACGACTTCGCGCATTTCGGCGAGCGAGCCGAGTTCGCCGTCGGCTTTGACTTGCGTGAGCAGATTGCCCATCGCCGTGGCTTCAACCGGACCGGTAATGACGGGCCGCTGGCAGGCGTCGGCGGCAAACTGGTTCAAGATCCGGCTTTGCGAACCGCCGCCGACGATGTGAATGACTTCGATCCGTTCGCCCGTGAGTTCCTCCAATGAAACCAGCGTCTCATGATATTTGAGCGCGAGGCTTTCGTAGGCGCAGCGGACGAGTTCGCCTTCGGTTTTCGGCACGGGTTGTTTGGTTTCGCGGCAGAAATCCTGAATCGCCTTGGGCATATCTGGCGGATTGAGAAAGCGCGGATCGTTGAGATTTACAATGGAGCGGAGCGGCTTGGCTTTTGCCGCCAGCGCGGCGAGCTGCGCGTAGTCGTGGTTTTTGCCCGCCGCGTCAAATGAGCGTTTGCATTGCTGGACGAGCCAGAGCCCCATGATGTTTTTGAGCAGGCGATAGGTGCCGTCCACGCCGCCTTCGTTGGTCATGTTTAGCTCCAGCGCGCGCGGAGTCAGCACGGCCTTTTGCAATTCCACGCCCATCAGCGACCAGGTGCCCGAGCTGATGTAAGCCCAGTTGGCTTTGCCGGTGTTGGCGGTGGGGACACCGGCGACGGCGGAGGCGGTGTCGTGTGATGGCGGGGCGACGACTTTGACACCGGTGAGACCGGTGAGGTCAGCCAGCGACTTCTGGAATTTGCCGAGGGTGGTGCCGGGGGGAACAATCTTCGGCAGAAAATGGGTGGGCAAACCCAGTTTCTTAAGCAGGGGAATGGACCAGTTGCGCTTGAGCGGATGCACAAATTGTGACGTCGAGGCGATGGTGAACTCGGCGCGTTTCACGCCGCACATGGCCCAGTGCAAAAAGTCCGGCATGAACAGTAGTGTGTCCGCCGCGTCGAGAATGGCGGGTGAATGCTCCTTCCACGCAAGCAATTGGTAGAGCGAGTTCAGCTCCATGAACTGCAGGCCGGACTGCGCAAAAATCTCGGCGCGCGGGACTTTTTTAAAGGTGCGTTCCAAGGCGCCGCGGGTGCGGGCATCGCGGTAGTGATAAGGCTGGCCAAGCATTTCGTCCTGCTTGTTCAACAGCACGAAGTCCACGCCCCAGGTGTCCGCGCCGACAGAGACGATTTGTTTGCCGTACTTTTTGCCGGCGAGCGTTAGGCCGTTCTGGATTTCCGCCCAGAGCCGCAAAACGTTCCAGCGGAAGGTGTCGCCCAGATAAACGCCGCCGTTGGGGAAACGGTGGACTTCTTCCAACCGGAGCTTTCGTCCGTTCCAGATGCCCGCCATCACCCGGCCGCTTTCCGCGCCGAGATCCACGGCGAGATAAATTTTTTTTGCCATAAGGATTATATCCGGCGAACTATCTCGTTCCGCACAGCGTCGCCTGGTATTTCACGCCTCGCGGTCTTTATTTTCCAACTTCTGCCAGACCGAACCATAGATGGCGACGACCACGAAGCACAGCAGCGGAACCACAAAGCCGATTCTCATGCCGCCTTTGTCAGCGATCCAGCCCATGAAAGGCGTCATGATGGCACCGCCGACAATGGACATCACCAGCACAGACGAACCGAGTTTGGTATGCTCGCCAAGACCGCGGATGCTCAACGCAAATATCGTGGGGAACATGATGGACATGAAGAAAAAGCTGGCCATCAGGCAGCCGACACCAAACCAGCCGCCGCCAGCCATGGCCGCCACCATCAGCAACGCATTGATAATAGAATAAATAGCCAGCGCCTTGTGAGGTTTCATCATGCCGACGACGAAACTGCCGGTGAAACGTCCGCAGGTGAACAAGACAAACGCCATCGTCTGCAGCTTGCCCCCGGCTTGATCACTCATGCCGTGAACATTGAACACAGCGTAGTTGATGAAGAAACTGAAAATACCCGTTTGGGCGGCGACATAAAGAAACTGTGAGAGCACGCCAAAGGTGAAATGTGAACGCTTGGCAATGGGCTTGGTGGCTTTGCCTTCTGCTTCCGCCTTAAACTCTTCAGTCGCGTGCAGGTCTGGAACCTTGGCAAAAATGAAACAAACCAGCAGGATGGCCACGGCAATACCAATGCCAAGATAGGGAATATAGAGTTTAGCGTTGCTGGCATTGACCTCTTTTGTGGCTGACAGGATTATTAGGCTGCCAATTAACATGCCGGAAATCCAGCCGACGCCATTACAGGTCTGGGCGAGATTGATGCGCTTCGCCCCGCTCTCTGGAGGACCAAGCACGGTGGTGTAGGGATTGGCGATGGTTTCAAGGCAGGCCAGTCCCATGGCAATCAAGAATAAACCGGCAAGAAAGGCGCTGTAGGTGTTGATTTGCGTTGCCGGAATGAACCAAAATGCGCCGGCGGCGGTGAGCGAAAGACCAATAATGATGCCACCTTTGTAACCAAACCGTCGGGCAAACATGCCCGCCGGCAAAGCCATGAGAAAGTAGCCCATGTAGAATGCATTTTGAACAAAGCCTGACTGGAATTTTGTAATCTTCAGCGAGTTCTGAAAATGTTTGTTCAGGTTGTCGAGCAGTCCGCTGCAAAAGCCCCACAGCAAAAACAAGCTGCAGATGAGGATAAAGACCAGCAAATAGTTTTTACCATCAGCTGTGCGGAAAAGACTGGCCTTGCCGCCAGAGCTGGTCGGAGTTTGAACAGGTGTGATCATGTGTTTGGGTATGGATGGTTGAGGGCGATCAATTCGAATTTTTAAGTGTGATTTTGTAGGATTAAAAATTTACCGTGCCGGGACAACTCCTTTTTTTGAGGAGAATATTTTCATGTCGGGCGGTCGCCGATGTCATTGCCAACGCAAACACTTTCCGCGCCTGTCCATGAAAAGCAAAACAATCAATTTGCCGACGTGTCCCATCTTCACGATACTTTCGGCAATTCTTCCCTGACGTCGGGTAGAATCCCTTTAGACACAATCGATGATCAGTGCCTGGTTTTTCCGTAAAGCGGTCCAAAGTTGGAGCACGCGCGGAAATCTGCGCCTTCCAAATCCGCCGTGCCGAACGCTGCCCAACTGCTCGGCCGGAACACTTTTTCCGCCGCCACGTTGTGCATGTAAACCGGGATGCGCAGCATGGATGCCAGCGAAATCAAATCCGCGCCGATGTGGCCGTAGCTGATCGCGCCGTGGTTGGCGCCCCAATTGTTCATCACGGAATAGACATCGCGGAACGCGCCCTGACTGGTGAGGTTCGGCGCAAACCACGTCGTCGGCCACGTGGGATTCGTGCGCTGATCGAGCGCGTCGTGGACTTTTGCCGGCAAGTCCACCGTCCAACCTTCGGCGATTTGCAGCGCCGCACCAAGACCTTTGACAAGATTCAAACGGCACATCGTCACGGGCATGCCGCCTTTGCTCAAGTAGCGCGTGGACCAGCCGCCGCCGGGAAAATATTCCGTAATACTCGGATGCCACGTCGTCGCTTCGAGACATTTCTTCGCCTCGTCTTTTGAGATTTCCCAGAACGGTTTCATTGCGGGCTGGCCGTTGCACTCCATCTGGCCGGTGCCGTCGAGCGTGGCTGGGCCGGAATTAATGAGATGCAAAATGCCGTTCGCCGCGTGGCCATCGAGCGTGTGGCCGGAGACGCGCTTTACCGAATCCGCGCTCCAATACGTCCGCACGTCGGCAAAAATCTGCGCGGTGTTCGTCAGCAGATGTCCGAATAGCATCGAAGCTCCGTTGAGACAGTCGTTTTCCGTCGCGACGATGTAAGGCGCGCGGATGCCGTTCCAGTCGAACGACGTGTTGAGAATGGCTTCAAGATAATCGCCGTTGGGTTGGCCATCCGTCCACTGGCGCTGGCCTTGGAAGCCGGACGCGATTGCGTTGTGGCCGTGCGCTTCCTCGCCAAAGCCCATTTCGGCGAGTTTGGGATTGCCGACCATGAGGTCGCGGGCGATGATTGCCATCTTGACGGATTTTTCCCATTCGCTGTCGAGCTGGGCGCGGGAACGAACCGTTTTCGGCGAGTTGTAGTCCTTGCCTTCGGGACAATTTTCCTTGGTCCACTTGAGCGCTTTTTTATATTCGGCCTGATCAAAAATGCCCTTGTCCATGCGCCGAAGGAATTCCGTCATGTCAATTGTCTCGACGCGCATCCCTAAATAATCCTCGAAGAACGGCTGGTCCACGATGGAGCCGGCGATGCCCATCGAAACGCCGCCCATGCCGAGATACGATTTGCCGCGCATCAGCGACACCGCCAAACCGGCGCGGGCGAAGCGGAGGATCTTTTCCTGCACGTCGGCGGGAATGGATTTATCGCTGCCATCCTGCACGTCGTGGCCGTAAATGCTGAACGCCGGCAAACCTTTTTGCGAATGACCGGCCAGTACCGCCGCGAGATAAACTGCACCGGGCCGCTCGGTGCCGTTGAACCCCCAGACGGCTTTCGGTACCGCCGGATTCATGTCCATCGTTTCGCTGCCATAGCACCAGCAGGGTGTGACCGTGAGCGACACGCCCACGCCTTCGCGCGCAAATTTTTCCGCGCAGGCCGACGCTTCGGCCACGCCGCCGATGCAGGTGTCGGCGATGTCGCATTCGACGCGCTTGCCGTTCGGATAGCGCAGGCTGGATGAAATTAATTTTGCGGCGGACTTGGCCATGTCCATCGTCTGTTTTTCGAGCGATTCGCGGACGCCGCCAAGACGGCCGTCAATCGTGGGACGAATTCCAATTTTTGGAAGGGAACCTTCAAAGATAGATTTTTTCATAATATGGATAGGTGGTGGCTGTTTGTTTATAATGTCAAATCAGTGGCGGCACGTCAGCATATTTACATGGACTAGAATGCAAAATACTTGGACGTAACACAGGTTTCATGTCAGTTTGCCCCAACAAGCCGCGCCTGTGGCTAAGCCAAATGTAAAGTCCGATAGTCCGAGGGCGAGTGTCCGCAATGGCGGGTGAAGGCCCGCGCGAAGTAGGCGGCGTCGGGAATGCCGACCTCGCCGGCCACCTGTTTCACCGGCTCGCGGCCGGTGAGTAGCAAATATTGGGCGCGTTCCATGCGTCGCAGCATCAGGTATTCGAGCGGGCGCACGCCGACCAGTTGCTTGAAGCGGTCTGAGAAGTAGGTGGGGTGCAATTTAACTGTCCGCGCCAGATCGCCGAGCAGGATGGTTTCAGCCATGTGCGAATGGATAAATTCCTGCACAGCTAGAAATTGCTGTGTGGCGCGCGCATGAACCCCTTCGTGGCGTCGGGCTGTCCGTAAAAATGGCGTTAGCAGGAGCGATAGAATTCCGTTTGCCTCGAATGTATCCACCGGTGGCACCTCATGGGCTGCCTGTTCGGCCTCCAACGGATAGCGTCGGTATTCTTCCCGGGCCGGGTCGAAGCAGGGAAGTTTCCGGTTGGGGTAAAGTGTTTCGAGTCGTTGAAACTGCTTAAGCGTCCCTCGTGCCACCGGGATTTGAAAATCAAAATCCAGCAGCGACAGCAAATCATTGCCGGTCGGCAACCGGGAAACAAAATGGAGATGATAATGATCCAGTCGCCGGGAACAGGAACAATCATGCACCGTGAACGGCGGAACCAGATGCAGTTGGCCCGGCTTGAGCCGGAACTCTCGCCGGTGGTGGCGGACGATCGCTTGGCCGTCTAAAATCAGCCACAGCCGCGAAAACGGACTGATCACGTTCCGGAAATTCCACCAGCGCCCGGCTACCGTGCGTTGGACCGCCAAAATCCGCAGATCGAGGGTGTGAAGTGATTCTTGATTCAGGGCGGCGTTCATTGCTTAATTATTCTGCCTGGATTTTTGCCGGATGATCGCCCGGTGAACCGGTTTAATTTGGTGATGGGGGAATGGATTTGCCTTTTAGCAGGGCAACCCGCCAGTCGGTGGCGCGATTGAGGTAAGCTGTATGCGTATGGTTGTCGCCATGATGATTGGCTGGCGGCATCACAATCGCTTCCTTGGGGCCTTTGAGCTGATTAAACGCGGCGTACACACCGGATGGCGGCGATGTGGTATCAATCAAACCCAGGCCGACGAGCGCCGGGCATTTGATGCGAGCGGCAAAATTGACGGCGTCAAAGTAACGCGAAGTCTCACGCACCTTATCATTGTTATTCTCCGTCGCCTTGTTCATCCAGTAAGGCCAGCCTGGCTTGCGGCCAACCAAGTCACCCGTGGCATCGCAGCCCGCCGGAACCAATGCCATGAGTCCCGTGACTTTCGGGTTGAGGCCGGCAGTCACAAAACTTTGCAAGCCGCCCTGGCTGGTGCCGGTGACCACCAGTGTCCGGCCATCCCAATCCGGCCGCTCGGAAAGGTATTCAACCGCGCGATAACAGGACAGAAACATGCGCAGGAAATAACTTTTCTCGCGGTCATCGTTGCCGATGGCTGTGTAGTCTTTAAGGGAACCTTTTAACAGTTTGTCATAGTAAGCCGCCGGTTCATCAATCGGCAAATCGTGCGCCGTGATGTTTAACGCCAGCCAGCCTTCGGCGGCGCGTTCCGTTACCCAGCCTTTTTGCAGGGGATAAACGCCGGCCCATTGCACGATTAGCATGGCGGGAAACTTTCCACCGGCCGTCGGCCGGGCCAACTGGCCTTGGATGTGCGTGCCGCGAATGTTGTCGAGCGTGATTTTATAGTAATTGACACCGGGTTTGCCGCCGGGTTGCGGCGTCAGCACCGGCTTTTCTGGAATCGTTGCCAATTCGCCGAGCTTGGCTTTCCAAAAGGCGTCAAAATCGTCGGGGCAGGGCGACGATATGGAAATCTTTTCCGGCGCGATGGCGGCGCCGGCTAGGGCATGAATGACTTTGCCGCCGGTATCGGTGGCCGTGATTTCTGCAAGAATGGTGCCGGGTTCTTTTAACGAAGTTTGTATGTTCGCGCTGCCGGCGGTGAAATTGACCGCGCCCTGATCGATGACGGTTCCGCCACCCCGCTTTAATTTATAGCTGGCTTGTTTGATTGTTGCTCCAGCATCGCCGCGCACGTCCGCCCGCCAGATGATTTTTTCACCCGGCTGATAAATGGCATCGGGCTTGTTCGGCGTCAACGTGAGGCCGGGGGCGGCAAGAATCGTGGTTGCCCCTAAAACGGCGACGAAGGCGGACAGGTTGTATCTGAATTTCATGATTTAGTGGGTAAGTAGTTTGCAGTTTATCATCGTCTCAATCAATGCCGTGGCGATGGCTTGCATCCCTTTGTCGCCCGGATGATGAGCCACGTCCTTGTTCTTAAACTTACGTTCCGAACTGGCGTAGTTGGAATCGTCTTTGCCCAGCGTGCTGATGTCAACATAGACGCCGCTTACTTCCTGGCAGGCCTGCTTGAGCGCCTCGTCCTTTGGCGGATTTGCCCAGAAACAGCTTCGGACCAATATCGTAGGATTATTCTCGGCCTTGAGCGCTTGCAGCAGCTTCACCAAACTGCTTTTAAATGCGGCCTTGGCCTCATCGGTTTTCAAAGCCGCCACATTCTCCCCAATCGCCAGAACCACAACGTCAGCCTTGAACGCGAAGATGTTCTTCCGTTTTTTCACCATGTCGTAGGTGGCATAGTTCCGCTCGAATTCCACGATGTTTTCAATCAACGCTTCCGGCGGCTTCCCGGTCACCTCGGAAATGGAGCGGAGCACGAGATGCACATAATCCTTCTCTTCGGCGCTGGCGGCCATTCCCCAGTTGCCGGTCCAATCAACTTTTGCCGAAGGGCTATGATGGGTGATGCTGTTGCCCAGAAATAATATCTTCCCGATCTTGCCCGGGTTGCCGTCTGCCGCTTTGATCATGTATGGGCTGATAAATAGTGAGAATAAAACCAGCGAGATGGGGATGATTCGGTTCATGAGTATTGGGATATGAAAAGTTATAATTAATGGATTTATTAATGGCGGGCAAGCGTTGTGAATCCGGTGTGTTTGCGATGGACTTACCGGTGGCATTTGAAAATATTTGGAAACATCCATGGCCACCTTCAAAGCCAAATCTTTGGACTGATCTTCCCGCTGCTGCTGGTTGGCGGCACTCATCTCAACGCCGGGGTGGTAAACCAGGTGGACTGGCCGGGCCTTCTCGTCCTTCACGACCTGGTGTGGAAACGCCTGCCCGAACGTTTCGAGTCGGCGCCGTCCGTCAGGATGGAAAGACCAAACGGGTGCGCGTGAAAAGTCTGGCGGGCGAACCCTGCCGCCTTCGGCCGGGTTTGGAAGTCGAAGTCCGATGCACCGTGCCCCTCAAACCCGCCGGGCAGGGCGCTTATGATTTGACCTTGGCCAAGGGCGAAGAAGCCATCCTCTACACTTGCAAAGAAATTCCCGCCTTGGCGGTCGCGCCAGTCATGGCCGACCCGGCCAGATGCAATTACTACGGGTTGCCGGTTGAGACGGGAAAGCCGTCTCCGCGCAAGTAATGGATCGGCTAAAAGCTGAGTTATTCAGCGATGGCCGCCCGCATCTCCTCCAGCATTTTTGCTGCTGACACAAAGGGATCGAAGTCCTTCCGGCCCGAGGCCAGCGTCTCGATGGGCAGATAGCCGCGATAACCGGATTGGCGGATGATTTTGACCAGTTTCTTCATGTCCGTGCGCGGCGAGTCGGCCGGAGTCCCGATCAGTTCCTTGATTTGCCAGGTCACCGCGTAGGGTGCCATCAGGGCGATGTCCGCGTAAGGATCGGGCGTGTTGTATTTGCCCGTGTCCACCATGGCCGAGCAATATTCATGATCCACGCGTTGCAGCAGGCTGAGATGTTCCGCGCCGGTGCTGATGAAGTCGCCGTGGTTCTGCACCGCCACGATGACGCCAAACTTTTTCCCGTGCTCCGCGCATTCGCGCAGCGAATCAGCGAGCCAGATTTCAACCGTCTCGCGGCTCGCATTCCCGGACGCCTGCTGCCAGGTCTTGAAGGGCGGCTGCGAATCCGCAAACGCCCGGATCACCGGCGCGCCCAGTTTGGCCGCAACTTCAATCCAGGTCTTGAGGCGTGCCACCCCTTCCGCCCGAACCGCCTTGTCGGCGGTGGTAAAATCGTTGCGCACCCCGGTGCCGCTGATGGCGAGACCCAGATCGAACGCATGACGCTTGAGCCGGAAAATATAGCTGTCGTCCGGCGCTTGGGGATAGCCGGGGAAGAAGTAGCCCGTGACATCCACCGCCTCGAAATTCACCTTCGCGCAGAAATCGCATACTTGAAACAAGTCCACGCCCTTGCTGGCATCCTTGGCATTGGCGTTCAGGAGATCCAGGAAGGAGTAAGCGTTGAGCGATGGTTTTAGATGCGCGCCGCCAATGCGTTTAATGGGGGTCACCGCCGCGGTTACGGTTCCCAGCGGAAACCCCGCCGCCGCGGCGAAGGGCAGCAAGGCGGCGGATTTTAGAAAGCGGCGGCGGGTGGTGGATGAATTCATGGCGTTCGTCAGTTTGAGTTAAAATTTAATTCGCGGTTTCCCCGTTTCTTGCTTGGGACCAATGGAATGGGGAGCCCAATTCTCTTGCTCGGCCACAGATTTGCAAGCCTATTATCGGTCCATCCCCGATTGTATTTTGGCCGGAATATCCGGGCGGGATCGGTTCCAGCCCCAAATGGGGCGACAGATAACCAACGGCAAACCTTATATTGGTTTTCTAAAAAGATGGCGCTCCAACGGAGGTTTTTAAGGGAAATCGCCTTTTTATTTTCAGGCAAAAGCTTTTTCTAATGGTAAACTTCTCAAACTCATCAGCCCTCGACATAATTTGTCAGTTTACGTCGTTTGCCCGTACGGAAAGAGCCAAAGGGGTAAAGAATCGTTGGCCCCTATCCCCGCATCCCGAATCCTGTTTACCCTTCGCCGCCTTCGCGCCTTTCGCGCGACGGTTCCGAACTAAATACTCAAAACTAATAAATGCAATCCAAACTTTTATTGTGTGGTTATTTCATACCAGAGCGTTTTGAATCCGGCCCCGATCTCAAACGTGAGCTTGCCGTTTGAAATTGTGGCCGGAACTTCTCCGGCGGGAGAACCCGTACCGGTCAGGGCAAGAACCTTGACGTTTTTTGCATTGCTGGCCAGAGTCACTTTTGCGCCGATGCCTTCACAAAGGGTTGGAGCGCTGCCCCAATGATGGCCCACACTGGTTTGGGTGGCGTTCCAGCCCATGCCGGTGTTCTCCACATTGCCCGCCGCCACCAATAACAGATGCTTGGAATAAGCCAGCGGCTTGCCGTCAACGGCGGTCAGTGTCAGCACGGCAAAATTGCGCACGTTGGCTTGCACCTCAAACTCTGCGCCAGTCAAGCGGGTGGTCTTGCCGGTGCAACGTCCCACCACCGCCTTGGCGGCGGGCGCGTCCACCGTATAAAGTTTGGCGGTGCTGTCCCAGGCGATGGCCGAACCCGCTTCTCCGGTGCGGGAACTTTGCGGCATCGCCACGTCGCTGCTTGACCCAAAGCGCACGCTTAGCCGTCGGCCGATGGATTCGCTCAGATTCACCCCGGTTTGTTTCCAGGCATCAGCCATCGTGACGCCTTGGGCCGTCATGTCTTCGACCTGCCCGGCCGGAAGGGTAAGCATCAATTGACCGGTCGCCGGGGTGACATCCGCCCGCCGAAACATCAGCGCGGCGGCCGGCAGAAACGCCAGCTTTCCCGGATGTTGCTGCAGCGAAAAGAATCCATCAATGGCGCCGGAATTCCAATTGGTCCCGCCGTAGTCAAATTGAAAGAACGCATCCCAATCCTGTAGGGCCGCGAAACTGGCGATGATCGGGAACATCTCGGCCGAATAATGGCTGGGTGCCGGGTGATCGTATTCGCTCACCGCGAAAGGCTTGCCGGCGACCCGATAGGTCGCCAGATCGGCGAGATTGGCGCCGCTGTTGTTCGCGTCGATCACCGGAGTATTGGGAATGGTCCAGTCGGATCGATCCCATTGCACATGGGGGAAGTGCGGATGTTGCCAGTAACTGTGCATATCCACATAATCGCTGGACGACTCGCGGTAGCAACCGGCCAGTCCGCCGTAGCTGGCCTGGCTGTCCATGATATTGGCTTGCACCCTTAGATCCCGCTTCAAAAACCCGCGCATCGCCGCATCATACGCCCGTTCCGTCGTGGCCGAGAAGCGGATCCAGTCAGCGTGTCTCAAGGCATTGCCGGAACGTTCATCGCCGCCAACCGTTCCCGCTTCGAGTGATTCCCCGGGCTTAAGGCCCATGTTCCCGCCGGGACGCAAGGTAAGTCCCTTGATGGAAAATTCACCGGTCGGGCCGTTGCCTAGAATGAAGCTGACCCGCACGGCGGCGGGTTCAACCTTGGTCGCCCGGAAGGGGTAACTGAATGTCTTCCAATCCGGCGTCAAACTCGCGCTATCGTTGAGGCCGCAATTATGCCAGTCGGCTTTTTGCAGGCGCACATCCACCGGAAGTTTGCGCGGAGCTTGGGAGCGGGCGCTGAATTCCAGTGTGTAGATTTTCCCCTCTTCCAGGGTCAGACCGCTCTGCTGAATTTGTATCTGCCAGCTTTCGGGGGTTAATGTGGAAACCGTCACGGTTATGGTGTCGTTTTCCTGCTTGAGACTGAAGTGATTATTGCCCTGTCCGCTCCATTTGCCGGGCGCAATGTTTTCTCCCAGCGGAGCGGATCCGCCCCAGGCCAGGGTAAGTTTTTCAGAGGAGCCATGGCGGTCTTTCAGCCAGATGTTCCATTTTTTTAGAACGTCATTGCGGTAATATTCAGGCAGATTGGCAACTTGCAACTGCAGCAGGGAATTTTCGTTGTTGATTTCCACCATGGCCACCGCCGGCTCCTGGGCATAGGCGGTTTTGGTGTAAGGGTTCATATGCGTCAGTAAGGTGCGGGCATAGTCCCGTTGCATGGCGATCATTTGGTCGTTGATTTTATCCAACCCTTTGCCGTAAACCGGCATTTGCAGGCGCCGCTCGCGGGCGGTCAAACCGTCGGGAAAATCAGCTCCTTCCCAATAATTGCGCGAGACATGGAGATTGAGATCGGCGTAGATGCCGTGCGCTTTAAGCTGGGCGATGAAATAGTCCAGCCGGTCGAGCTGGCCGGGATCAAGTACATTTAACTTTGGCTCGCCGTTTTTCCAGATGCCTCCGGGCGCAGCGTGGTTGTCCATGTGGTGAAAGCGGATGATATTGACTCCCTGGCTGGCCAGCCGGGCGGCGAGTTTGTCGGCATCCTCATGTTTTGGAAACGCGCTGCCAAAGGTGAAGTTGACGCCCAGAAACCGGACGCGTTTGCCGCTGCCATCCACGAAATGGCCGTCCTGGACGCGCACAAAGCCGGTTTTGCCAGCGGGACAGTCATTAAGCCAGGAGACGTCTAAAATCGACCCCGTCGGTGGCATCGTCAACGACGGTATGACAAAGGGAAACATTTCCCCCGCCCTGACCGTGAAGGTCAGCAGGGCCAAACCTAGGACACAACCGGCGGTTTTGCGTGATAACGAATTTATGCTCATAAAAATATTTCAACCCTTTTCCATAGTTTCAGATATTCATGAATATTAGTTCCGGACTAAAAATGGAAAGCATGAGAGCGAGTTGCCTGGAATCACGATGGCTCGTCAATTTAACCCGGCAATTCGCCTTCTTCTGTTGAAATCAAAATCATTGCTTCGTGAAAACCGCCTTGATTTGATCAAGTGATACGCCCAGCGTCTCCCGGGCTACCCGGTCCAGCGCGGGTTCGGGACCGCTTAAGTGAAAAGTCCTGTGAATATGGGTCAGGCTCTGGCCCGGATCCAATGCGGCGGCCGGCGAAGACGACTCAATTTCATAGAACGGCCCCATCGGTTTGACGCCGGGCGCCGGCGGCCCGTCGTTATAGCTGTTGGCCGCGTCGCCGCCATAGGGATGGTCCTGCAGTTTCCAAAGCGAGTTGACATAATCCGTGACGTCTTTGGGCTGGTTAAACTGGACAATCGTCAGAACCTTGCTGTCTGCGTCATAGCTTCCCAGCACGGACTTGCTGCGCCGGGGATTGACGCCGATCTTGCTGCGATATTTGCCGTCGGCGCTCAAAAAAACCACGTCGTCACGCACCGCCAAACGGTCAGGTGGCACTTGGCCAAAATAGTCGGATGTGACTTTCACTCCCAGTTCGGAGTCGGGGCCGGACTTGATGGGCACCACAATGGTGGTGGCGGGAGATGGATTATACATGCCGAGAATCCAGACCGAAAGCAGGCCGGTTTCTTTTCTCCATGCTTCCTTGCCCAGGTTGATTATTTTATTGTTGGAGGCATAAGCCACCAGGCTGATATCCTGGTCCGCTTTCAAGCCGATTTTTTTCCAGGCGGCGGCAGTATCAAAGAGTTGAACCTCACGGTTGACGCCCACTTCAAAGCGGGTTCCTGAATAATTGGTCAAATTGAACTCGGCACCAAAAATCGCCCGATCCTGCTCCTGCTTGAGAACCTTGAACGGCAGCGTATCGAAGATGGCTGGCGTGAACCAGTTGGCGAATTCAAACTTCGCGCCTTTGGCAAAGAAGATGGAGAATTGTCCGCCTTCCGGCCCCATCCAGAAACGATCTTCCCCGCCGAAAACGTTCATGTGCGGCACAATCTTGCCGGCGGCGATAAAATCGCGGTTGATCCAGCCGAAACTATGGCCATCGTTGCCTCCCGCCGTACTCGTCATCACGCGTCCCTGCCAGGCCGGCGCGATGGCGACTTGGGCCTCACCCTTTTTGTTGCTTAGAACAATGATATCGGTATGACTTTTAAGAAAAGCCACATCGCCGCCGAAGTTGGTGGCGCGGGCGCAATGGGGAATCAATGCATTTAACGTCATGAGCAACAGCGTGGTTTTAATAAATAGGTGTTTCATATGGGCAGGCAATCGATGCCTTTAATAAGGACTTTATTTCTAAAAACTGGACGCTTCATCTTGCCAGTCAGTGCCGGCCAGAAGAAAAAGTGATCCCGCAACTGTATTGACATTGAAACCTTGAGTCACTATAAAAAATAATTACTTTCCCCATTGGCTTAAGGCCATAACCGGTGACGCTGAAGGTTGCTCATCCGGAGAGCCGAACCATATCGCGATGGTGGTCGGGGATCCGGTCCTTGGCAGGCGAATGATCAGGTTGCGGACATCCGTCGCGGGTCTTTGCGGAGCCGGCGGATTGATGCTAAGAACCTCAAATTTTGCATTGCTGGGTGAAAGGATGCGAACCGACAGCCGGGATGTTTCTTCCGAAAGCGTCGCTTCCGAACCGTTGCCGGCAATGGCGATGGTCGCGTGAGTGTGGAAGTTCCAACAGATGTCCGCCGCTTTTAGCGGTCGCACTTCATCTTGCAGCAGCACTTGACGCCGGTTTAGCAGCATTATACCGCGTTGCCAATCGGCTAGGCTGCTGGGGTAGGCCGCCTTCAAATCGGCGACCGCGACAAACCGATTATTTCCGCCGCTTTGATTTTTTCATCCTCGGCAACTGCCAAGGCGCCGAGGGTCAGCCCGTCGTTGCAAACCTGCACCCAGTTGTTATGCAATTTCAGAAGCCTGCCGTTGGGGGCCAATCCCGCGATGCCGGGATCCAGTCCCTTGGTAACGATGGCTTGCCGGATCGTCAGGCGCTCCGGCGGCGAAAGATAATTAAACAGCCAGTCATAGCCGACGCCCAGCGTTGCCGTCATTTCCGCCGTGTCGAGAAAGTGTTTGGGATACCAATCCGGAAACAGGGCGGCGGCGAACATTTCCTCGCGGGCGCGGGCGGCCAGCCGGCGGTCGCCGTTTAGCCGGTATGGGCCGGCCAGCAACCATACCCGCCCTTTCACCCCGCGACTGACATCCAATAGCGTATGTTCTGCGCCGCCAATTTTGTAGGTCAGCGGTGGTTCATGCAGGATTTATTCCGCCTGGGCCTGCTATTGCTGATATAGCGCTTTGACCGCCGGATCGGTTTTGATCAATTCCTTGACGGATGCCAGCTCTTCATCCAGTACCAGCAAGCGCGGGTGACTGGGGCGCAGCGCCTGAAGCAGGTTCAAATCGGGAGTATTCTCACTGGCCAGGGCTGCTATCGGCAGGGCCAAAACGCATGCAGCCAACCAGCGGAGTTTCATCATTGTAATCAATCCAGACGTGGAACTATCAATAAGGTTTCACGAGAAAATGCCAACGATATTGCCCGTAGCCGCCAATCCCGCGGAATTTACATTTATCACGCGGCGTCTTACTGCGCCAACTTGCCTACCACCAGCACTTGTCCGGCATAAAAGGACGTTCCGGGCGGGAGGTTTTTTACCCGTAAAACGGCTGTGTGGTCGCCCGGGGTTTGCTGGGGGAGATAGAAGAAACGCGCGTATTTATGGCGTTGCTCCGTTTGCGGACGTTTGATGACCACCGGAGCAGCGTGATCAATGGCAACTTCCACCGCCATCTCGCCGCCTTGCGGGATGTCGCTGAAGCCGACGGTTGTCCCGTTCCATTTTATGGTGATGGTTTCACCGGCGTGGTCGCATTTCACCCCGCCACGGAGCATGGCCTGCGTGCGCCCGAAATCATCCCGGTAAACCGCGTCTTTTTCTGGATTCACTAAAGTCCAACCCGCACTCAATCCGGCATTGGTGATGGCCAGCAGTCCGGCCGTTTCCCAGCAACCCGATTCCAACGGCGCAGCCAGGCGATGGTCATGGGCTTTTCCCGCCGGCTTCATGGCGAGCATGGAGCGCGCAATAACATCGCGATAAATATCGTGTCCCGCGTCGCCCGGATGCGTTCCATCGGCGGAGAAGACCAGCTTGCCCGGAACCGGCGCATTTGCCTTGAAAATGAGCGATCCCGCCTGCTCGCGCTTGGCGATTTCAACCCCAAGGTCAATCGAGGGGATGCCATAGGCATTGGCAACGGTTTCCATGATCATGCCAAACCATGGTGTTTTGCCCGTCTGCAGGTCTTTTAGCATCGGCTGATTGATCGTGTAGATTAAACAGATGTCGGTGCGCGGATCTTTTTTCCAAATTTGCCGGACAATGCCTTCAACCGATTTGGCTTCAAACCCGCCGCCGCCATTGACCCGGTGTTCCATGAACACGAGATCGGGTTTTTGGGCGAGCACATCGCCGGCAATCCGGCAGGCACCGTAGTCCGAGCCGGTGCCGGAAATGGCGGCGTTGATCTCAATCACTTCCGCTTTGGGAAAATGCTCCTTGAACCACGCCATGGTCTTTGGCCGCCAGCCGTTCGCCGCCGTAATGCTGCCGCCCAGATAGGCGATCCGCACCGAACCGCCGGCTTCTAGTTTGGCAAAGAAATTAGGCAGGCCGTCGCGAACCCGCAGTTCTTCGGCGACGGTTTCATCGTAATGATAATTGGTCTGTCGCCCATCGTTGGCCATGGCACCGGCAGTAATGCCGTAATTTGCCGGCAACGAAACCATGGATGCCAAGGTCAGTACCCTAAGAGCTTGTCTGAAAATGTTTGCTTTCATATTGGAATTTGGTGTTCCCCGATTGTGTGGACTTTAAATTATAACTCAACTAAATTGCCCGAATGCGCCCGCTTTCTCTCCGCCGACATTTAGGGAATTTGAATTTGCAAAATATTACTAAAATTTAGCCGCCTCACCATGATCTTCTCACGACTTCATAAGTTGCGTCATCTGCTGGCCTTGAGCCTGCTGGCCATCCTGCCGGGTTCTGCGGCTTTGGCCGGTTTGACGAACGCCACTTATTATGTCAGCAGTTCTGGGGGCAATGATCAAGCGGATGGGCGCTCTCCGCAAACCGCGTGGCGCACTTTGGCGCGCGTAAATGTCGCCGCCCTGCAGCCGGGAGATACGATCTTGTTTCAGCGGGACAAGCTCTGGCGGGGCAACCTCCATGCCAAAAGCGGCGAGGCGGGTCGGCCTGTGACTTACGGTGCTTATGGGAATGGTGCCAAACCCATCCTTCAAGGATCAGTGGCCCGGGATAACCCGGACGCCTGGCTGCCGGCCGGAATAAATCTGTGGAAAACCCTCCCGCCCACGGTTGCGAATAATACCGTTAAGACCGATCAACTCCGCCCATCGGGGAAAACAAGCGACGAAGACGCGCTGAATGTGGACGTTGGCAACATCATTTTCGACCATGGTGCAGTGTGTGGCGTCAAGAAGTGGCACCGCGAAGACTTGCGCCAAAACGGTGACTTCTGGTATGACTCTTCAGCTCAACAGGTTTGGCTCTATTCCGAAATGTCGCCAGGCACAAAATATCACAGCATCGAACTGGCGCTGAAACGGCACATCATTGACGAGAGTGGCTGCCAATATGTGACTTATGAAGACTTGCAACTGCGCTATGGTGCGGCTCATGGTATTGGTGGCGGGAATACCAGCCATATCACCGTGCGGCGGTGCGACCTTTCATTCATAGGCGGCGCCCTTCAATTAAGGCGGCCTGACGGCCAGCCGGTGCGTTATGGCAACGGCATCGAATTCTGGGGTGCCGGACGGCACAATCTGGTGGAATATTGCCGGCTGTGGGAAATCTATGACGCCGCCCTGACCAATCAGGGAAATGATCCCACCTCCGAACAGGTGGACATCACCTATCGGCACAACGTCATTTGGAATGCCGAATACTCCTTCGAATATTGGAATCGGCCTGCCGTGGCGCGAACGGAGAACATTGTTTTCGAGCATAACACCTGCGTGGATGCCGGTTATGGCTGGGGGCACAACCAACGTCCCGACAACAAAAACGGACGACACCTGATGTTTTACAAAAACTCCGCCGCCACCCGTGGGGTTGTGGTTCGCAACAACATTTTTTGTAACACCACGGAAAGCTGCTTGCGCATGGAAACCGATTGGCGCACCGGCCTGACGCTTGATCATAATCTCTGGTTTAAGCAGGCTGGCCCGATCTTCGCTTTTCTGCGCCAGAATTATTCGGCGGATCAGGTGGATGCCTATCGCGCCGTCAGCGGATTTGACCTCCATTCCTTGATTGCCGAACCAAACTTCCGTAACGCCGCCCGGCGGGATTATCGTCTGGCTCCCGGCAGTCCCGGCCTCAACTGGACGGCTGATGGCCAGCCCTGCGGTGCCATTGCCTTTGGGGATGACTCGAGAAAATAAACCCCATGAAACTTAACGTGATGATTTTCACGCTTGCCAACCAATTAATCGCCCTCTTCGCGCGACCAGCATCCAGCGCCAAGAGTCTCGACGTGGTGTTATTAATAAAAACCATTTTTTTTAATTTCTTGCTCCTACAGGAATAGTTAAACGGCTCTAATCTTCCTTTCTCTCGTTCTGTTTTTTCTCGGAATCGAGCCGTTTCTTGAAGCTACGCCCCGCGTCGGTTCTTAACCACATCGAAACGATGATCACAAAGCTCACCATGGCAATAGCGATTATAGCTGCCAGTAGTTTGAACATTAAAAAGAATATAAATTCAGCCGCGCCGGACGTCAATCGTGAGCGTTCGGCAATGGTTAACTAAAAACTTCACGCAGGTAAGCAAGGTCTGCCTGATAATCCGGAATCAGGCCGTGCGGTGTCGCCGCTTCAATTTGGATCCAGCCGCTGAAATTAATTTCATCCATCGCTGCCCGCACCTTGCGGAAATCAATGCGTCCCTGGCCCAGCATGGAACGGGCGTCTTTCGCATGAAATTCGCAGACCTTCCCCTTGAGCATCCGGATTTCCTGATAGATGTCGTAGCCCTTGTTGGTTGAATTGCCCACGTCGTAATAGACTTGCACGGCCGGCGAGTCGACGCGCTTGAGGATGTTGAGGTTTTCCTCGGCGCTCAGATAGTTTTCCAGGCCGAAGATCACGCCCGCCTTTTCCGCCTTGGGCGCGAGGCGCTTGAGCACTTCGACGGTATGATCAATGCCGGCCTGGTCGCCTAGCAGGTCGCCCTTGCTGAACGCGGCAACCAGAACAATGTTTATGTTCAGCGCCTTCATCACGGCGATGGAATCCTCCAGCCACTGTGCCGCCTGCGGATCGCTTTTCAGCGGAATCTTGTTCATCTCGGCGATGCCCAGCGAGGAAATCTCCACACCGGTTCTTTTCACGGCGGCGAGATACGCCTGTTGCACCTCCGGCTGGCGCAGTTGCATATTGTTGCCAACGGATCCCATGTTGACTTGCACGCCATCGAGGCCGATTTGCTTGGCCACGTCCAGTGAGGTCGGATCGCTCTTGCGCAGCGACCATTCACAAGCGCCGATCTTGAACCGCCGCTTATTCTCCCCGGCGAACAGGGGTGCGAATGTTGAAGACAGTGCCAGCCATCCCGCCATGGCCGAGGTTTGCGAAATCATCTGCCGCCGCGACATCAATCCCGGATTTGATTTCATAAGCCTAGTCCTTGAGTCCGTTCAAGTCCGCCACGAGCCGCTCGTTAGCCGCGAGGAGATTTTTCCAGGTCACCAGTTCGCCGTGATAGGCGGCGGTTCTTCCGAGGATGGTGATGAGCGTGCTTTGAACGCTCGGGGCCACCGTTACGTTTGTGAAATCCTGGCTGGTGATGTTCGCATAAAAGGTTGCGATGTTCGCGCGCGCGCCGGCGGCATAGATGCCGGGTGACTTGCCGCCGCGATAGTAGTTGTCGCCGCGGATCATCACATTGCCGCCATATTCGCTTTCGAGGACGCCATTCTGGCCGAACGCGCGGACCCGGATGCCATCGGGCTTTGTGTCATAACCGTTGAACTGTTTCGAACTGAAGGTCACGCCCGCGTTGTCGGGGAACTGGAAGTAACACGAAAAATGATCGGCGCAGTTGCCGATATTGGGCCGCGAAGTCAGGCCGCACGAACCCACGGCATGCAGCGGTGCCGTCCTCATGAGCCAGTTCACGACATCCAGCGTATGGATGTTTTGCTCCGTGATGATGTCGCCCGACAAAACTTTGTCCAAGCCCCAGGCATGCAGCCGGGTCTCGGGATCCGTCGGGTTCTTGCTTAGCGCGTCATACCACTTCACCCACGGACTTTCGGCGTGATAGATGCCCTCGGCAAAGGCGATCTTTCCGATGTCGCCCGCATGGATCCGCCGCAGCGCCTCAATGTAAAACTCATCCGTGCGCGTCTGGAAATCAACCAGGAACGCCAGCTTCTGTTCCGTCGCTTTTTTGCCGCTCTGCTCCACCGTATGGCAGCCTGGCACATCAACCGCAATCGGCTTTGCGCAATAAACATGCTTTCCCGCGTCCACCGCCGCCGCCGCCTGCTCCGGATGGAAATATGGCGGCGATTCAATCGCCACCGCCTCGACGCCCGACTCCAGCAACCGCTTGTAACCCGACAATCCGCTGAACTGGCGCGCGGCATCAACCCCCAGAAAATCGCCGGCACTCTTAGCCCGGTCCGGAAAATAATCGGCCACGGCGTGAATCTCATAGCCGCCATGTTTCCGGAATAAATCCGCGATCCATCGCCCGCGTCCGCCCACGCCGATCACGCCGAGCTTGAGCTTGCGTTTGAATTCTGCGGGTGCCGGCGCGTTGGTTGCCGTCGGCTGGTCTTCGGCGCGGCTTTTCAACACGGTGAACAGCGCGCCGGCCGACGTCGCGGCCAGGGTGGTGCCAAGGAATCCTCTTCTATTCATAATGTTTCCTTTGATTGGGAGTCTCGCCTGTGGGCATTTTTTTCGACTGGTGATGATTAAGAATGAGCCTACCCACCCCGGCCTGAGTTTCCAAGCGATTTCAATTTAACGCGGCTCATTTGCGGAAGACGACTTTCCGGATCGCCTTCAGATAGGCCGCGTCCGGGTCGTCCCGGCAGGGCACCAGCCAGCCGCCTTCGCCGGTCTCGTTCCAGGCGTAGACTAGTGCGAGCCGATCCTTGGTCACCTGAGTTGGGTTGGCATCCATCCAGTTTGCCAAACGATCCAGCAAACCGCCGAAAGCAGCGGGCGTTCGACTGGTGAAATACCAGGATACCTCCACCCCGTGCTCTGAATAGCCGCCGACGCCTTCCCAGGGACGCCGATCCCATCCCGCCGTCACCAGCGGGATAAGCGGTTGTGCCGGGGTTCCGCCTTTCCAAGCCTTCACATTTGCCTCGACCACCTCCTGATAGGAGTGTTCTTCGGACTTGTGAAAGGTCCATGTCCCTTGCGGCGTGACATTGTAGTGAGTTAGCAATGAAAACCCGTCTTCCGGTTTGCCACTGCCGCAAGCCGCAACGGCCACGCCGGGAAAGCCCGCCGCTTTTGCTGCCTTCTGCAGATAGGCCATCTCTTCGGCCGTGATGTCTTTCGGTTTATAGATCAACAGCAGCGGTTTGCCGGCCACCCGTAAATAACTTGGATGTTTGAAAAGGGTGACCCAGTAATCGGTCGTCTGCTTCCAGGCCGCCGGACTTTCAATCGCATCTCCCCTTTCATTGACCACGAGCAGGCAGAATTCCATCCGCTTGTTATTCTTGGCCTTCATGAACTGGAGCAACGGTAGATTCAGCGAATCACGGCCGGGTTCGACGGCGTCGACCTTAAACGGATCTCCTTTATGATGCGTCCAATACCAGTCGAACGCGAAGTACGCCACGCCGTTATCGGCCGCCAGGTCGATCTGACGTTCCATCACTCCCGGCGCGTCCTCGCGCCAGCCCCAAAGCGGCGTTCGTCCGGCAAACTCGGTGAGCAGCTTTTGGCTGATATGCGAGGGCATGCCCTTGGCCCAGGCATGTTCCGGTTTGCCGTCGTCCTGGCGGCAGGTGCCGCACCACCCTGCGAAGTAATAGGCGCCGAGCTTCAGGCGCGGTTGGGTCTCTTGAGCCTTGGCATTCCCCGTCGCGCCGATTAGCGCCAGCAAACTGAGGAGCAGCACCGCCTTCAGGTGAATGTTTGTTTTTTTCATAATGGATTGATTCGCAAAATGTTTTTTACGGCTCGGCATTCGCTGCGGCGGGCTAATGATTTTGTTGATGGGGTCACCAATGATATTCCCGCGCGCCGTTCAGCTTCAGCCGCCACCAACCTTCATGGGCTTCGGGTGTGATGGTGGGGCTGGCGCCATCCACGCAACGGATGTTGGACGGAGAACCAAAGCGGGCGTCATTCATTTCAATGAAGAAATCACGCGTGCGGGGCAGCGCCCGTAAAATCCATCCGCCGGCTTCGCGGCGCACCAACACGCTGCCATCGGTGCGCACATCGCCAAAGTCGAGCACCTTGCCCGCCAGATTTAACCGATGCTGATAAAGGTCCTCATTGAGGTTGCCGGCGGACGATTCGGTTTCAAACTTAATACTCCGGCCGACTTCGCGAACATGGAACGTGCCGGCGCGAATGCGGCCCTGACCATCGTTGCGTCCCTGCATCGTCAGGCGTCCGGATTCCGGCAGGAATAATCCGATGTGCATGACATAGTCGCCATCGGGCAGATTGTCCGGCAACCGGACCGTGTGCGGACCGTCGTGAATGACCTCGCCTTTTTGCCAGGTTGAGCAGGGGCGTGGCAATTTGTGATCGTTTTGGAAGGCGGTGGTTTCTCCGCTGTCGAAATGGACAAAACAATGATAGTCCCGCGACAGGGTTTCGCCGACTCGCCACTCGTAGGTTAAAGCGAAGGTGCGGTTGCCGGTTGGCTGGCAATTGGCCACCACCGGACTGATGCGGTGGATTCCGCTCTGGTTCCAATCGGTGGCGGAACGCGCGTTGGCAAAAGTGCTGTCCGGGGTTTTGGCATAGTCGGCAATGACCTCCTGTAGCTGCGCCGTCCAGGCGGTCACGCCCGCGCCTTGCGCCACCCAGCCATATTGCGGCAGGGTGAACGCGTCTTCGCGCAAGTTGCCCGCATCGTTGTTGGCCGTCACCACCAGGCCGTTGTCATAACTGACGCGGACGCGGTTCCAGATCCGGGCTTTCGCCGCCGCCGTGCCGTCAACCCAGCTGCCATTCACCTGATATTGAATCTTCAGCGGCCGCGCGGTCGCATAGCGCGCCGTCACCGGCGACAGCAGATGATGTTCGAGCCATGCCAGCGGCACATTCGCATAGGTGGCGCCACCCAGAAATCCGGCGTGGCCGTAAATGACTTCCTGCATGCGATATTGATCCAGCACTTCCATCGGTGGCAGGGCGCCCCAGGTGGATTCGTTCCACCAACGTTCGTAGTAGCCCATGCCGTGATTGAATTGTAGCGGATGAATTTTCAAGAGGTCGAAGTCCACCGCCAGGGGAGCGGTTCGTCCCATCTTATCGGGCCAGCCAACGCCGAATTGCGCTTCGACGCCGTCCAGCAGCCCGCTCCAGAACCAATGCCGGCAGCCTTCGCCCAACACCGGTCCGCCATAAGTTTCACGTTCAAACGCCCATAACTGCTGGTGCGCTTCCCACACCGGCTTAAAGGTCGCCGCCCCTTCGGCTCCGGCGCGATAGTCCACGTGAAACCAGGGATACACGGAGGAATGCACGTCCAGATAATCCGCATTCGGCTGATAGCGTTGGCGGATCTGTTCGCTCTCGCTGTGGGCCAGGGGCAGGATGGCGTGCGGCTGCACCGCAAAGGATTGGATTTTCGTGCCTTTGTTGAACCAGGCCTTGACGCGATTGTTTTTTGAATCCAAAGCCATGTCAGCGTCTTTGAAACCTTCATAGTTGGGATAATAATCCACGTAATTCTCGTGCAGGGCGATGTCATAGCCCAGTTGCTTGGCGGTCGCCACCAGATGCTTCATGCCGGCGTCGCCGCCCAGCTTGGCATTGGCCGGCACATGGGCTGGCAGCGCATTGTCATATCCGCTGCGCTGCCAGTTATGAATGATGGCCGCGCAGTGGTTTATTCCGTAATCGTGCAGCGTGGTCAAATTGCTGGCGATGGTGTCGTAACTGCCGCCCCAGATATCCAGGACAATCTTATCCGCCAGATGATCGCGGAATGGCGAGGCCGGATTCGGGATGTTGGGCAGGGTTTCCTCCATGTGCCAGGCGGCGGCGAACACCACGCGCTCGCGCAACCGGTTGCGGGTGCCGTCGGTGCGGGTGCCGTAGCCGGCCCGGACATTTTCGTGGTCGGAAGCCGACGACTGGGTCCAGTCGAGGAACGCGTTGACGAACAAATTTTCCGTGTCGAAGTAATAAACCTGACCGGAGTAGAAAGGCACCGGCAGGGAGTGCCGATGCAGCACCGGACCCCAGCCGCCCGCGTCGAACAGGGTGATCAGCGGCAAATCACAGCTCAATTGCAGCACCAGGCTTTTGCCCGTCAATTTTGCCGTGGTCCGCAGCGTCGCTGTCTGTCCATCCACCAGATACGTTGAGATGCACGCGACCCCGTCGGCCACCGTTTCCAGCCGGCTGTTCTGGAGAACGGCGGCCTGGCTCCATTCCAGACGCGCGTTGCCGGCAAACGGCACCACCGAGGCAGCCGCTCCGTCCTTCGGCGTGGCGCGCAACCGCCAGCGGCCGAGCGGCGGATCATCGGCGGAACTGGGGCGGGTCCATTCATATTGCAGCGTCCCGTCCTCGCCGCGATAGGCGAACGTTGCGGTGTCGGCGCTGACGACCGTTGACAATTTCCCGGCAAAGCCTGAGGGCGGCGCCACTTCGCCGTTTCGCGCCGGATACAGTCCGCGCAGATCCAATGGCGGCGGCGGGCTGGATTGCGCGGTTGCCTGGGGAATGAAGCCCGGCAATTGCAACTCGCGTCCGCCCCACAGCGCAAAATCAAACCCCGCATTATGTCGGGGGCCCGGGTCGGTCTCAAACCGCAGCGTCAATATCTTTCCGGCAAACTCCGTGAGGTCCAGGGAGAAAGGCTTCCACTGCGCGTCGGCGCGGTTTTCCTCCAGCAGGATGCGGCCGTTGGCCAGAATCCGGAACGTCGCGCCGTCCGACTTCGGTTTTTCGCCTGGCTTAGCCATGGCATCCGAGCGCATAGCCGTCGCGCCGGTCAATAATATTTGCGGCACGACGGTGGCCGGCGGCAGGCGGAAACTGAATTCCTGAAACGTCAGCCCCAGGCCGCCGCGCCAGGGCGGGTGCATCAGAAAAGCCGCGCGCCCGTTTTGTTCGCCCGCCATTTGCAGCGACACCCCGCTATGCACTTCAAAAGTGCCGTTCCAGCCATTGGCAAAGCGCTGTTCCTTCTGGCCGCGATACTGGTAGCCCGCCGCATAGAGCCCGATGTCATCCAGCGGCAACCGCGCCGCATCGGGCGTGATCAGCAGGGAGGCATCCGCCGGACTGCCGGCGTTCAGGGATGGGGCCAGACCCAGGGCGATTGACAGCAGGGCGATACGCTGGTTCCAAAAAAATCTCAACATGGTGAAGCGCGCACTTTATCAGCCAAGCGGCGGGTGAGGCAATAGCCGTGGTCGGGAAAATTTGGAAGCGGATGGCCGGGCAGGGGCGTTGGCATTTTTAGACACAGATGAACACCGGTAAAACCCGGATTATCCCGAAACAAAGTTTGCGCTTTATACCCCGAACCACGGAGCGCCTCCTCTCCCGGCCTGCGGCCACCCTCTCCTCCATTCCGAATGGAGGAGAGGCACAGGGAGAGGAGGTGCTCCCGGCTTGCGCCCACCTTTTACTCTCCTTCCGAAAGAGAGGAGAGGGCTGGGAGAGGAGCGGTCGATTCCCGTCCTGCGGCCACCCTCTCCTTCCGAATGGAGGAGAGGGACGGGGAGAGGAGGTGCAGGGAGGTGCTTGCCAGAAACCGCAGTTTTTCTATCCTTGCACCGATGAATCCCACGGCCAACGCCCGCCGTCTCCGCCGTGAACAAACCGCCGAGGAAAAGGAACTTTGGCGTGCACTGCGGGCAGGACGATTTGCCGGCTTCAAATTTCGTCGGCAGCATCCGGTGGGAGAATATTGGCTCGACTTTTATTGTCCGGCAGCAAGGTTGTCGGTGGAATTGGACGGCTTTCAGCACGGGATACCGGAACAACATCAGCGGGATCAGCTTCGTGAACAATTTCTGGCCACGTTGGACATCGAGGAACTGCGTTTCTGGAATCGCCAGTGGCGGGACAATCGCGCGGGCGTGTTGTTGGAAATTTGGTCGGCACTGCACCGGCGCACCGGTTGCGGGAAAGTTTTGCGCAAGATCCAAAACCACCTTTTTGTGCCGCCCGACCCGGCGCGAATGATTTTCCAGCCTTCCCCATAGCCCGACCGCTCCTCTCCCGGCCTGCTGCCACCCTCTCCTCCATTCCGAATGGAGGAGAGGGACGGGGAGAGGAGGTGCTCCCGTCTTGCGCCCACCTTCTCCTCTCCTTCCGAAGGAGAGGAGTGGTTGATTCCGGCCTGTAGCCACCTTCTCCTCCATTCAAAATGGAGGAGAGGGATGTGCGCTAGCACTTCACTGCCGTTTGGCATGGTGGAGCACTTTTTCAACCTTGTCGGCGATGACCCTTCCCCAACGTCCGGAGATTACTGGATGACGTCCAGTAATCTCAACCCTTCGCGCAGTAGCTACTGGACGACGTTGCATTGTCATTCCGCTTCGTCCGATGATTATAGAGCGGCGTGCGACGATAATGGAACGTCGTCGTATTACTTTTCCATTTCGTCCGATGACTATCTCACGTTGTTCGATGACTACGGAACGTCGTGGGATGACTATCAAACTTCGTCCGAAGACAATGAAACTAAGTTTCTCGACAATGAAACTTCGTGGGAGAGTCCCAAAACTGGCCAAAAAGGCGATAAAACCCGGTTTTTTGACAATTCTGGCCAAAAACACCTCAATCCGGCCCCCACGCGCCTTTTGAATGCTTGTGCGACCAAGTTAATTGTGAGACCAACATTTTGGAAAAGTGGTTGACACATTTGGTTTCTGGCCTTTGCGCCAGATTGCCTATCACATCCCCGGATTCATGTCGCGGCATAACGATGAACGGGTGGTGCTGCCGGTTTCAACGGAAATGTAGCCGCACCTTGGCCGGCGAGCCCGGCGGTTTTGCCGCTGCTGTTGCATCGTGGTAAGTCACCGCAGGTTTCTGCTTTTACTTTTTGTCTGAACCGAGCAGAACCGCCGTGCCCGCCTGTTGGGCCAGCCCCGCCACCTTCCGCCATTGGGCGGCATCATGGCCGGCGAATATCCACAGGTAAGGGGCGTCGTTCGCCGTCCAGCGAGCGCCGGGCGGCAATTCTTGCTCCACCGCCAGCCGCGCGTCGGGATGAAATTCGGCGGGGGCTTTTTTCCAGTAGGTTACCCGCCACCCCTCGCTCTGGCCCACCGCGCCAAAACAACCGCCCAGTTTTGAATCGGTCCAGAACTGCGCGGCGCGATAATAGCCGGGCACGTTGCTGCCGCCCGCCACGTCATCCTCGGTCGAACCGCCGATGGCCGGCCGGCAGAACCAAAAGACCTCGGCGAGGTTCCAACTCCGCGCGCCGGTGTTTTCCACCCACAGCGGCTTGGCGAGTACAATGCCGTCGTGCTTGAAGACCGCCAGGCGCACGGCCGCGCGAAAGCTGTTCGCGGAATGGGTCTCGCCGGCACCCACCACCGCTTCCACGAGCCAGGCGTCGGGCTGTTCCTGCAGCCGCAGCGACAGGATGCGGTCGCACTCCGTCCATAACTCGCGGCGGTCGAACTGGCGATGGATAGCAAAGGTGAGAGTGCCCAAAGCCAGATCGCCGGCCTGGATGCGATCAAATATATTTCCATTCTTGCCGCTGCCGGACCAGGTAACGCCATCGGTCTTGAGGTTGAGGTAGTTGGGTTTTGTCCATTCGCCGATGGGCGGCTGAAGCTTTTGCGTCTGTCCCGGCGCGAGCTGGCGCAGCCAGGCGGCCACCGGCTGCGGGCTGTCGAGCACGACAGGAACTCCGGCAAGGGTGGTGGCGGAACAATTGGCCGCTTCCAGCGGGCCGAGCGGCGAACCGCAGATGGCCCGTTGTTTGGTGCCGTCCCAATTTTGCAATTCCACGCAGGCGATGGAACCGGCCGACAGCGGCAGCGGCTTGGTTTGTCCGGACGGAAGGGAAACTTCCTCGAGCCGGCTGCGGCCGGCGGCGGTAATGCGCACGAGTCCGTGCGCGGGAACGAGATTGGTGTTGACGATGGCAACAGTGTTTTCCTTGTTGCTTAATAAGAGGTCGCCGGAAACGGCGCTGCGGGCATGGCGGGTTTCCGTGGCGCGATTCACCTCGGTCGCGGCCTTGACGAGGGTTTCGTAAGTCTCGTCCTTTTCGTTCACCAAACCGTAATTGCTGTCTTCCGGGAAAGTGGAACTGATGCCCGGTGCGGGTTCGTCGGCCCACATGAAATAGTGGTAGCCGATCAGGAACGGCAGGTCCGCCATGGCGTTGCCGAAGATGCGGTAGCAGGTGGCTTTCTGCGCCTGCGTGTCCACCCGCATGCCGGCGCCATGCTCGCAGGGCAGGCCGCTGTCGAGTGCGGGGAAACTCCATTCGGTGATGATGATGGGCTTGTGCGCCACCGCGAAATATTCGCCCAGCTCGCGCGGCACGCGCTCGACCACGCCGCCGGTGCCGTCGGGCGACCAGGTGTTCTCAAAATCAACCCGCGGATAAGCGTTGAAGGTAAAGACGTCGTTGTATTTGCCCGCCGCCGCGAGCACCGGCTTGGGCACTCTGCCGGCAAAACGGCAACCCAGCACCAGATGGTTCGGATCCGCGTCGCGCAGCGTCTTCGCCGCGATGCTGAAGTAACGTTCCGCGATCAGGGCCAGAAATCCGTCCCGCACCTGAGTGAAGGCGACGGAGGTTTTGGGCACATTAGTTGAGGCGAGAAAACCGGCTTCATCGGCATAGTGCGTGGCGAGCTGGCGGTTTATTTCTGTGACGTTGCCATATTGCTGCAGCAGCCATTGCCAGAGCTCGCGTTTCGCCGCCGTCAGTCCGTTGCGTTGGAAGACCTCATCCACGAGCTGGCCATGCTTGCCGAACCATTCCAGCTCGTTGTCGATGAAGGTGCCGATGCACCAGGGATCGCCCAGACTGTCCTGCACGGTCTTGCGGGCGTTGAACCGGCAATGACTTTCCCAGCGCGGGCTGAAGACATCGGGAAAGCCCGTCCAATTGATCGGTTCGCAAATCCATTCGTGCCGGGCAAAGCCGCTGCCCAGCGAAGCGAACAGGATGTGCGGCAGTCCGCGATGCCGCAGCGACGGGGTGTGGCCGGCGGGCAGTTCATTGAACCCCCACGCCTTGAGCCGTTCGATGGCGCTGGCAGCCCACGCTTCCTCGCCGCCGAACTTGGCTTGCACGTTGCGATGATAAGGCGCGTAACCCAGCTTCTCGCAAAAGTGCGCATAAAAGTTCACATGGTCGGAGCCCACGGCGAAGAACGGCTTGCCTTCGGGATCCACCAGCCACCAGCGCCCGTCCACCTCGGCGGTGCGAAAGAAACCGCTGCCGGCCACCACCGCTCGTTCCGGGCGCGGAATCCACGCGGGCGGCTTGGCGGCGGCGACGATGGGTTCCGGCGCGGTTTGCGTGACGGTGGCCGTCGCGTTATCGAAACGGACGCGCAGGCCGTTGACGCACAGAACCGGCCGGCCTGCGCGCACGACTTTGACCGGATTGGCGAGCACGTAGCCAAACCTCGCTGCTTCATTGGTGCCGTCGAGAATCCGCCCAACGATGGCGGTGGCGGTAAGATTGATCTCCATCCGGTAAGTGTGATTGGTGCGCCAGTCAAAGTTATCGCCCTTGGCGGGCAGCGGTTTCAGGCGCGTGGCCGCGTCGTTGGCGGCGAGCCAATGACCATCCACGGCCTCCTGAAACTCGGTCCGGTGCCGGCCGCCCTGGCCGGCCGGGTTTACCACCAGATTCAGCGCCCAGTAATCATGATCGCCCGCCGCGATGCCGATGCCCGCCGTCAGCCAGTCGCCCTTGCGCAATTCGAGCACCGTGACATCGCAGGCAAAACTCATGGCCGCGGCGAACGGCACCGCGCGCCAGCGGGAGCTGCCGTCATCGCCCAGGTAAGCGCCGCGGGCCACTTCCCAAGTGGCGCTTTGCGGCTCCCACGCCGGACTGCCATCGCTGCCGGGGGCATAATTGGAAAATGTATCCTTCAGCGACTGGCCAAATGACGGGAGGGTTGCCGTGGCCAAAATAACGATGAACAGAAGCCGCCGCGCGCGAAAACCATGACGGCCAGGGGAAATTTGCATGGCTCAGAAGATTGCGAATGAGTTGTCCAAAAACAAGCGGGAAGCGGGTGGCGGGGCAGGGGAGTTGACATTTTTAGCTACCATCCAATTTAAATTTAACGCAAAGGCGCAAAGACTCGAAGGCGCAGAGATTTTTTGGCCTGGCGTCATGGCTTCTTTTGCGCCTTGTCGTTGAATTTCTCCGCCTGGGGATGACTCCAACCCCTTTAGAGGCGGTTGGTGTGCTAACCATTCCCAGCGCTTTCTCATTGACGCCGGGGGTACAGGAAAAATAGTTTGACGTTTGAGATGAAACACATGCATTGGGTTCTGGCTGTCATCTTCCTGGGTTTGGTCGGGTTGGTTGATATTTCGCACGCGGATAATGGCCGCCGGGTGGTGGCCGTCACCATGAGCCAGACTAGTGTGCCGTGGTATTCCGAGAAATGGCGCTATTGGCAAAATAACCGTCATCAGCCCGCCCATAAGGATGCCAGCGGCCGGCATGATATCGGCTCCAACTATTATCCCGCCATCGGCTTGTTTGACGATTCCGACCCGGAGTATATCGAATACGCCTGCCAGTTGCTGGCGATGGCGGAGGTGGACGCCATCACCGCCCATCATGCGTCGTTTAAGGATGAATGGCATAACCAAGCTGCCCAGCGCTGGTTTCCAATCTTAAAGCGTTACGGTCTGCAAGACGCGCCGCGCGGCGGCGGTCAGGAGGGCGTGGAAGGTCTGGAAAAGGTTTATAAGCTGTTTCAGCCGGACATCCTGACGATCAGCAACCGGGGTGTTTATGTTTTCTTTGATGTGAAGATGCCCGATGCGGATGTGGCGTCTTGGAAAAACTCTTACCCGGAAAATAATCGTCCCTTTATCATCCGGGTTTTTGGCAGCATCGGTCGCGAAGTTGGCGTATCCATGGATGGTGCCTACGGCTGGGTGGCCCATGACTGGAAGGTGAATGATAAAAGCCGGGCGGGTTATATTTGGGCAGACAATGCCGAGCTGGCCCGGGTCGGTTATGAAAAAGAAGTGGCGCGGGCCAAACAATATCTGGCGCCGGGCAAGCTGTCTTGGTATGCCGAAGGGGTCAACCCGGGATTCAATGATCAGGCAGTCAATGGCTGGGGCGGCGGTCCGCGTTACATTGAGCGGGCCAATGGCGAGACTTACCGCTATCGCTGGCAGCGCGCCTGTGAGAACAATTTTCCGGCGGTCTTTATTCCCACCTGGGACGATTGGGGAGAAGGTTCCATTATTGCGCCGACGGTGGAATTTGGAAACCAATACCTGGAAATCACCCGCACCTACGCGGCGAAATACAAGGGCGTTCCGGTGAACCACGGCAATTTCGACGTGCCGAAGTGGATTTATACCATCCGCAAACGCACGGACGATCCACAGATCTTATCCGCCATGAATCAGGCCTGCAACTTGATGCAGCAAAGGAAGTATGCCGAGGCGGAGGCGTCCGTGTTGCCTTACGTGAAGACATTGCAGATCACCAGCCTGCCAACTTACTGGGAATGGACGGCGCAGCATCGGGTTAGATAGCCGTTGTTTGCCACGTTGCTTAGCCAACACCATTTCACCGGTAGGTTTATTTGCGTGCAATCGGCGCGCCGCTTTTTATTCTGTGGTTTATGACTCCGATGCGCATTCTGATTTTGTTGCTCGTGGTGGCTTCGATCAGGTCTTGGGCCGACGAGTGGCCGGATTTGACCGTCAACTTCACCCAGTCCGCTGCGTCTGCCGACTTGGCGGTTCCTTCCGGCGGCGATGGATTGAATGTGCCGGAAGTGATTCAAGGTGTGCCGGTCCGCCGGGTCAAGGGTGAGCGGGCCGCCTTCCTGTATGTCGGCATCAAACATCCGGCTTATCGCACCGGCCCGGCGGATCTTTATGTGACCGTCGAACTGTTTGACGACCGCTCCGGCCTGCTGACCCTCCAGTATGACCGGCACAACGCCACGCCCACGCTGGAAACTCGCTACACCAAGGCCGACCAGTCGCTCATCCTGGCCAACACGGGCAAATGGCGCAAAGGGTATTTCTATCTTCCGGCGGCGAGTTTAATGCACGGTGAAAACAATCACGCCGATTTCCGTTTATGCTTGTCCGGGCTGGCCGTTCGCGGAATCACGGTTTCCCCGCGCAAGCCCGCCGGGTTTAATCCCGACGAACCGTTGGATGCGGACACGCTGCGGCAGTTTCAGGTGGCGCGGGCGCCGGGCATGGAGGTGACGTTTGGTAGTGACGCGTCACCGGAGCAGGCGCAACTGTTCAAGGCGCTGTCCGTCACCAGCGTGGAAAGCTATGTGGACTGGGCGGGCGTGGAGCCGGCGGAAGACCGGTGGGATTGGAGCAAATGGGACAAACAAACGGCGGTGTTGAAACGCGCGGGGCTGAAGTGGGTGCCGTTTCTGATCGCCGGCCCGGCTTATGCCACGCCGCTCTGGTTTCAAAATGGGCCGCACTCGCATGCCTATCGCTGCTTGGAACACGGCCAGGAGAGCAAGGTGCAAAGCCTGTTCAACCCGGAGTGGCGTTTGTATGTCGACCGGTTCATCAAGGCTTTTGCCGGCCAATACCGCGACGCCGGCGTCATTGAATCGTTGCTGCTGGGTGTCTCCGGCATTTTTGGTGAAAGCATTTATCCGGCCGGGAACCCGAAAGGTGGGACGCAGAGCGGCTGGACTGCGCGGCTTACGGGCGATTATCACAATCACTTTGGCTGGTGGGCAGGGGACCCCGACGCGGTGGCGGCGTTTCGCGCGGCCATGAAGAAACATTACGGGACGATTGCCGCCTTGAACGAGGCTTGGAAAACTTCTCATACCGGCTTTGAAGACGTCGCGCCGTTTGTGTCGGAGCAGGCGCCGTCGGATCGCGCGCGGGCGGACTTTGTCGAATGGTATCAGCAGGCGATGACCGACTGGGTGGTCTTCTGGGTGAAGACCACCCGCAAATATTTTCCGCAGACGGAAATCTATCTTTGCACCGGCGGCGATGGCACCCCCCGGCTGGGCGCCGACATGACCGGGCAAATCGCGGCGATCGCGTCGGAAGATGCCGGGGTGCGGATCACCAACGAGGGCAGCGATTACGCGCGGAATTTTGTGATCACTCGCGAGGTGGCCAGCGCCACGCGATTTTACCAGACATTCTGCGGCTTCGAGCCCGCCAGCAGGGTGGACGAGCGGGGCGTGGTGGCGCGCATTTACAACGCCACCGCCTCCGGTGCGCGCCAGTTGCATTACTACACCGACAACGTGATGGCCAACGCCGCGGCGTTGCAGAACTTCAAGGCGAACGCCGCCTGGGCCGTCCCGCGCCAGCCGCACGTTGACGCCGCCTTTTATCTTTCACGCGAAACTTGGGCGCTGGCGCCCGACGCGCTGGGCCGGGCGCATAATCTAGCGGTTCAATTGCGCGATGTTGCCGATTTGGATTTTATGACGCGCCGGTCGGTGGCGGACGGTTACCTGCGCGGCCATGGGTTGCTGGTGCTGGCGGAATCGCCGGTGCTGGAACCACCAGCGGCGGCGGCCATCGAGACCTGGGTCAAGGATGGCGGTGTGCTGGTGGTCATTACGGCGAAAGACGAACTGCCGGGTAGCCGGCTTTACGATCAAACCGCCTGGCGCGACCGGTTGCTGGTTTCTAGGCCGGCAATGGAATATTCCCCTGAAGCGGTCAAAGCCGCCACCCGTGCGGTGGGCAGTGGCCGCACGATTTATCTTACTGGCGATTCCAAGGCGATTACCCCCATTGCCCGGCTCGTGGGGACGCTGTTGGAAAAACCGGCGGATGGCCGGTTGGACCATCGCTTTGCCACGGAGGTCAATGATGGTGTGCTTTGGTATGATGCCGCCGCGGCCAGCATCCATCTTGAGAAAAAGTAGAAACCATTAGCCTTACCACGTGAGGTGGCGGCGATGCGCGCGTCGCCGGCAAATGCTTGTTTTCAGGTTGTGCCGGGGCTGAGCACCTGGCTTGCGACCCCGTAAATGAAAATCAATGGGCAGAAATTGTGATAAGACTTTGTATCGCCTGATCACGAAGGGGCGAATCTGGAAAACTCAAGACCCAACTTGTCGTGTCAAACAGGCTGTTTTGCCCCCAAAGTTGAACCACGCCCATGACTGCACGATCAAGGTCGGGGCCGGGGGGGATATTTTCCACAGCAAATCTTGCCGCTTTCGCGCCATCTTGCTGAGCCTGCATCGTAGCCACAACAGCCAACGCTTGGTCACGCAATGAACTTGTCGGCAGTGTTAATGCCAGCTGTTGCGACTGTGCTGGATCCAAAGAGGCATATTGTGCCAGGGCATCAAGCAACAAGCCATTGGCATAATCACTGGCTGGCAACTGGGTTGCGATTTGAATGGCGCTGATCGGATCAACCCGTGCCATTTCGTAACCAAGGTCGGCCAGCGCCTGATGTTTCGTGGCATCTTCCGGCAGCGATTCCACCCAAGCCAGCGCGTTGGGCAGATCTTTTCCCGACCAGGCAACCGCGACCACATCTACCAGTTCCTGACGCACGCCGACATCGTTCAATTGGGTCACCCAGTTGACGGCAGCGGATGGATCAAGCTCCACCCAGCGGCGGATGAGCAGGCGTCCGGTGTTGGCAGTCAGGTCTTGGTTGGTTAGTTTAGCTAGCCATTGGCACACTTCCGCCTCGCTCTTTGAGCTGATTAATACCGCCACTTTTTCGGGATCATCTTCCGTTGGTGAGGTGGCTTCAACTTTTGCAATAGCCGGTTCAATGGCTTGAACGGCATTTGCTTGAAGTGCTGAAGAAATTATCGGGGCGTTTGAAATCAAACCCTGAACACTCAGGTTGGACTTGGCAATCCCATTCGGCGCCGAATTGCTGACAACCGGCTTATTGGGCAACACCAACCGCAATAAGATAACCACTATGAACCCAAGTAACGTAATCCAAACCAGTTGTCGATACGTTTTCAATTTCAGAGTTCAAAGGCCTTTTCTCCGAAAAATTCTATTGGTTAAGGAACGGCCGTAATATTCGTGAACACATCGCTGTCCAGAATGTTGGTGTTGCCAGAGGTGACAAACAGCCCAAAGGTGACATTGGCCGCCATGGTGAACGAGTTTGTCTGAACTGCCACCCATGTGGACCCGTTTGTCGAGGTCAGCGCTGCAATATTGGTTCCGGTTCTCACGAGTTCCAACCAGTAGTTTGGCAGGGTGCGTGCCGGGCCATTGGTGCTGGTCGTGGCTCCACCGGTGCTTTTCCGACTTCTCGCAACCATCGTGCCATTTCCCTGACGGGCGGCAAACATGAAGCTTGATCCGGTCGCCGTGGTTTCACGGATCATAATCCCGGCAAAACCGTTGGTGTTGACTCCACTCTGGCTCATGATGCGGGCCACAATGGATCCATCCCCGACCATTGTCTGATAGACATAGCGGAATTGATCAGGCGTTGCTCCAACCAGGCTGGCCCCCGCCCCGTTAACCGTATAAAGGTTGGTGACATTGTAAGCACTGCCAACAAGCCCAACGGTGCCGATATCAGCCGAAATCCAGGGTGAAACCAATGTGGAACCAGTCGGGGGATTTACGTTGAGGATAGCAACGGAACTATTGACGGTGCCGCCGGCATTTCCGACGGTGACATAATATGGCCCTGCATTTGAAAATTGAGCTTTGGAAACAGTATAAGTGTTGTTGGTCGCTGAACTGATTTTGGCTCCATTAAAATACCACTGGTAATTCAAGGTCGTCGAACTTGTGGCCGTTACTGTAAAAACGGAATTACTACCCAACGGCACCACTCGATTTGTGGGTTGAACTGAAATTCCCGGCGGAACTCCGGTGGCACAGGCACGGAAGGTGAAAAATAAAGCACAAATCATTATGAAAAAGCCCAAGGCGAAACGCCTTGGTGCCACAAGCACATTGATCAATACATTTATAATTTCCATTTCCAAACAAATTTTAAGCAGTTTATATGCCACACATGGCTGAACTCAAGCTCCAGTTTTTAGAAACTACCTTGAATTGATCTGGATGTCAAATGGAAGCGACGTGTTTACAAGACTGCATACTTCAGTGAAGGGATCCAACTCCGAATTCCTATGCGAGAAACCGCCTGCATTTTCTTGAAAATTTGTATGAAATCTAGGCCATTCCCGAAATACACAGTTTAAAATTCAGCAATTTAATTTAAGGAACATATTATTTTATAGAATCTTACAGCGGCTCAAAAAAAACAATTTTTAAGCATATTTTAAGCTTATAATTGCATTTGAAATGTATGAGGTTGAGACACCGGGTGTCCTGTTAATGGGCATGCTTCTTAATTTGGATAAGCTTGCCGGAAATTATATTGGGTGGGGCTGGACTTGCGTCCGATTTTCTTGATGATTTGGTTTGACTGTAAAATTTGGCACAAATAGTGCCGCGTCAGCTTCAGGATTGGTTGAGTCAACCCAAGCTCTATGCTAGGGATGGACAAAGAATATGCAAAAATATAAACTCGAACCTGTCCCTAGACTGCTGTGTGAGTAAGGAAACTAAGCCAATCAAATAAAAAATCGCGCAAATGCACCCGAGGCAAGCACTTAAAATCGGAGTCACTGGTTTTACTCTGATGCTCTCCGGCTTGGCTTGGGCTGCCGATAATACTGCCAGCCTGACGGCGCTGAAGTCCATGAGTTTGGAGGATCTCGGAGAAGTTAACGTCGTGGTCGCCGCTTCAAAGTATGAGCAGAAAACCACCGAAGCCCCCTCCTCCGTCAGCATCGTCACCCAGGATGAAATCAAACTCTACGGCTATCGAACTCTGGCGGATATTTTGGCTAGCTTGCAGGGTTTCAATGTGTCTTATGACCGCAACAATTCCTATCTAGGCGTAAGAGGTGTTAGCTTGGGCGATTTCAATAGCCGGGTGCTGCTGCTGATTGACGGTCACCGGATTAATAACAATCTGACGGACAGCGCCGGCATCGGCAATGAATTCCTGCTGGATGTTGATTTGATTGATCGCGTCGAAGTCATTCGCGGTCCTGGCTCGGTGCTTTATGGAAATAATGCTTTCTTCGGCGTCATTAATGTCATCACTCGTAAGGGCGGGCAGGTGAATGTCGTGGAAGCTTCAGGGGAATATGGTGGTTTTAACACTTATAAACTCCGGGTTGCGGCCGGGAAATCCTTTACTAACGGCATATCGGTTCTCCTCTCCGGCACCTATTACAACAACGAAGGCTTGGAATTGCTAGGATTCAATTCGCCGGCGACCAACTGGGTGTCCAAGAACATGGATGCCGAAACCTACGGCAGTTTTTTCGGCTCGGTGAACTATAAAGATTTTGCATTGGAAGGCGGATATATCCGGCGGGAGAAGGTGGACCCCACCGCCCTACTGGAGACGTTTTTTAACGATCCTCGGTCACGCACAATGACCGATCGCAGTTATGTGGATTTAAAATTTACCCATGAGCTTCCTGACATTGCAGATGTGACTGCGCGCCTCTACTACGACCGTTGCAACATCAAGACTGGCGAACCGGACTTCTATAACAGTCCGGCAGCCACATACTACCAGGATGTTCAAATGGGCGAATGGTGGGGCGCAGAACTGCAATTGAACAAGAAACTCTGGCAGAAACATGTGATTACCGTGGGGGCGGAATACCGTGACGACTTCAACTTGTCTGATCAGGTTTTTGACAATAATAAACTTTTACCAGGTTCATCTGCATATGGCACCCGCCAAAGCTACGGAGTATTTACCGAAGGGGATTTTGCATTGCGGGATGACCTGCATTTCAACGGTGGGGTGCGTTACGACCAATATGGTGATTTTGACCCCTCGTTCAGCCCGCGACTGGGTTTGATTTACAATCCTTTTAAAAAATCCACTTTCAAGGCTCTCTATGGAACAGCATTCCGCACCCCTAATTTTCTGGAGATAAATGTTGGACAAAATGATTCTCTCATGCCGGAAAAAATCGAGTCTTACGAGTTAGTCTATGAGCAAGGGATCGGGCAGCACCTGCGTTCGTCGATTTCGGGATTTTACAACCACATGGACAACCTGATTATTTTCACCGGCAACTATGATAATTACAATGCCGACACCCGGGGCATGGAATTGGCACTCGACGGAAATTGGGCAAAGGGCGTGCGCTGCCGGGCGAGCTACACCCTGCAGCGAACCGAAAACCTAACCACTGGCGGGGGCTTTCCTGACTCACCTGAACACATGGTCAAACTCAACTTGAGCGCGCCGGTATTCAAAGAAAACCTGTTTGCCAGTGTGGAGTTCCAATATGTCAGCAGTCGTCATACGATTTATACTGACCCAAATACCGGCAACACAGAACCGGGCATGGATACTGCGGGTTTTCCCACTGTTAATTTCACGCTCTTTAGCAAAAACATTGTCAAGAATCTGGAGATCTCGGCCAGTATCTACAATTTGCTGGATCAGTCCTATGCCGATCCGGCTTCGCGGTTTCATATTGAAAGCCAAATCCCCCAAGATGGACGCAGCTTCCGGCTAAAGCTTGCCTACCGGTTCTGATTTTTTGGTGCGTGATCTAATTAACTTTGTGAATTGCCACGACCGCAAAACAAGCCTTTTTTATCAAGGGTCGCGTCGCTTTCAACCCGTCAAACGGTTGTTGATTTGCGTTTGCTTGTGGCTGGCTGGCGGTTGGCTGGCAACGGCGGCAGATAATCCCGGGTTGTCGGAGTATGATGTCAAGGCCGGTTTCCTATTCAAATTACCTCAGTTCATCGATTGGCCTGCAGGCACTTTTGCCGCGCCGGATGCGCCCATTGTTATCGGCATCGTGGGCGATGACCCGTTTGGCAAGACTCTCGATGAACTGGTCAAAGGTGAAATCGTGCGCGGTCACCCGCTGGCCATCAAACGGCTGAACCCTGGCGACGATTTTAAAAGCTGCCAGGTGCTATTCATCTGCCGCAATAATAAAGAACAGTTGCCGTCATTGCTGCAAAAACTCAAGGGCAGCCCGGTTCTAACCGTGGGCGATGACAACGGATTTGCGGATCAGGGCAGCATGGTCAACTTTGTGCTGGTTCAGGGAAAAGTGAAACTGGAAATCAATCCCGCAGCGGCTGAACAAGCCGGCCTCCAAATCAGCGCCAAGCTCTTGAAGCTGGCGCGCATTGTGAACCCCAACTAAACCCGATGCAACCCGACACCCCATGAAATCGTTTCGCGATCTTCCAATTCAGCGGAAGATGCTGATGATGACTTTGGTCATCGTCGGCACGATTCTGCTCGTGGCCATCGCGGCGCTCTTCACCTTCCAGATTTTAAACTTCCGGGCCAATTTTCAGGGCGAAGCCGAAACGCTGGCGGTCATCATCGCCAACAACAGCACCGCCGCCCTGGCTTTCAAGGATGCCGGCGGCGGCGCGGAAGTGGTAAATTCACTCAAAGCCGTGCCTACTGTGGTTTCAGCCTCTCTGGTTACGACTAATGGCGCGCTGCTCGCGCGCTTCGGAAAAGCGGAGGACCCCCGTTCGCTGGCACAGTTTCCATCATTCCGGGAATCCCGTTTCTCCGGCGGCGAGCTTCTTCTCACTCAGCCGGTCGTCTTGGACTCGAAACTGGTCGGCAAGCTTTATCTGCGCTCAAATTTCCAGCGGACATTTTTGAAGCTGCTTGAGTTTTACGCGTTTGTGATTCTGGACATAGCGGTTTTGTCTATTAGTCTGGCGATTTTTCTTTCCCGCCGGTTTCAGCGGGTCATCACGGATCCGATTTTGCATCTGGCCGAAACCGCCAAAATTATCGGCCTGGAAAAGAATTACGCCGTGCGCGCGACGGTCGATAACCGCGGCGACGAGTTGGGTCAACTTTCGGAATCTTTCAACGAGATGCTCAGCCGCCTCCAGACCCAGGATGCCACGATCAGCGTCTCGCAACAGCGGATGCAGGTGTTGATCAATTCGATAGACGGCATCGTCTGGATCTGCGATCCGGCAACCTTCCGTTTTTCCTTTGTCAGCCGCCAGTGCATTCGCATCCTCGGTTATCAACCGGATGAATGGTTAACGAAAGCAGAATTCTGGCAGGACCATTTGCATCCCGAAGACAAAGCCAAGGCGCTGCAACTGCGCCGGGATTATGCCCGCGCCGGGACCCCTTACACTTGCGAATACCGGATGCTGGCGGCGGATGAGCGGGTGGTTTGGATTCGTGAAAGCGGAACGGTGATGGACGAGCAAGGCAAAGCCTCTGCCATGCGCGGCATTTTTCTCGATATCACCTCCCAAAAAACAGCGGACGATGAGCTCGCGCGCCTGAACAGCCGCCTGCTCGAATCTTCCCGTCAGGCTGGCATGGCCGAAGTAGCCACCGGTGTGCTGCACAACGTGGGCAATGTCCTCAACAGCGTGAGCGTGTCCACGACTCTTGTCGGCGAGCGCTTGAAGCGTTCCAAGGCTGCCAACCTTCGCCGCGCGGCGGCCATGTTGCGTGAGCATGCCGATCGCCTCGCCGAATATCTGACGAGCGATCCGAAAGGCAGACTGCTGCCCGGTTATCTCGTCACGGCCACCGATCACTTGGCTGCCGAACAGGCTGAATTAATCGTAGAAATCAACTCCGTGGCCAGACACATTGAGCACATCAAGGAGATTGTGGCAATGCAGCAGAACTTTGCCAAAATGTCGGGTGCCTATGAAAATATTTCCACCGCCGAGCTGACGGAAGATGCCTTGCGAATCAACGCGGCAGCTTTTGAACGGCATCGCATTCAGGTGGTTCGGGAATTTGTTGAAGCCACGCCCGCAATCTTTGTGGACCGGCACAAGGCGCTGCAAATTCTCATCAACCTCATCAGCAATGCCAAGTATGCCATGGACGCCCAGCCCGCCAACGAAAAGCGGCTGGTTATCCGGGTCGAGCCGGCGACACCCGACCGGGTGAAAATCACCATCCGCGATAGCGGGGTGGGAATTGCCCCGGAAAATCTGGTTAAGATTTTTACCCACGGTTTCACGACCAAAAAGGACGGCCACGGATTCGGCCTGCATAGCTGTGCCAATGCGGCCAAAGAAATGGGTGGCAGCCTCTTGGCTCAAAGCGACGGTCTTGGCCGGGGTGCCGCTTTCATTTTGGAATTGCCGTCGGCAAAAAACATCCGTCGGGAAGAAAACGCCGCCAAAGAAGGAACCTTATGAACACCTCTGATTTTAAGCCCAGCCATCGCATCCTGATCATTGACGACAACCCGTCTATTCATGCCGATTTCCGGAAAATTCTCTGCCCCGGCAGCACTGACACCACCGAACTGAAGGGAATGGAGGCGGCGCTGTTTGACGAATTCCCGCCGTCCGTCGAGGCCATCAGTTTTCAGTTGGACTCGGCCTACCAAGGTCAGGAAGGGTTGGCGATGGTGAAGCAGTCGCTGGTGGAAAACCATCCTTACGCGATGGCCTTCATCGATGTGCGGATGCCGCCGGGGTGGGATGGCGTGGAAACCATCGCGCGTATCTGGGAAGTTTTCCCCCAACTCCAGATTGTCGTTTGCACCGCCTACTCCGATTATTCGTGGGAGGAACTGCGGCTCAAAGTCGGCCAGCCGGATAACTTGCTCGTGCTCAAAAAGCCGTTCGACAACGTGGAGGTCCAGCAATTGGCGCACGCCTTGACGAAGAAATGGCTGCTCGGCATCCAAGCCAACTTTCAGCTCGCCGAATTGGAAGCGATGGTGGAACGGCGGACGGAAGAATTGTCTCGGACAAACACATTGCTGAAGGCAACCGAGGAACGGTTTTCAAAAGCCTTTCACTCAAGCCCCATCCCTAGCGGCATCCAAACCCTGGCTGACCGGCGTTTCGTGGATGTGAATGAACGTCTCGTCACGTTGATTGGTTGCAGCCGTGAGCAATTGCTGGGTGAGGTTTCGAGTGATCGCCTGCTCTGGGAACAGCCCGAATTGGTGGAACAATGGTTTGCACGACTGGCCCGGAATGAGGATGTGCACGAAGAGAGCGCCAAAATCCGCAATCAATCCGGCACCGTCCGTGATGTGTTGGTCTCGCTGATTCCCATGACGTTGGGTGGTCAACCGCATTTGCTGCTGTTGGCCCAGGACATTTCCCAACGACTGTTGCTGGAGCGCCAGCTGCTCCAGTCGCAAAAGATGGAAGGCATCGGCCAGCTGGTTGCCGGCGTGGCCCATGACTTCAATAACATATTGGGCATCATCCAGGGTTATGCGGGGATTATTCAAACTCGTCTGGCTGAGGAAGACCCCAGCACAAAATCCGTCCGGCAAATTTTCACTGCGACCGAGCGCGCCACCAAGCTTATCCGGCAGTTGATGATGTTTAGCCGGAAGCAGGTTACGCAGTTTCGCGATATTGATCTCAACGAAACCTTGGCTAATTCTCTCGCCTTGATGGAACATCTCACGGGCAAACATATCCAGCTGGATTTCCAGCCCGGGCCCAACCTGCCTGCCATTCGCGCCGATGACTGCATGGTCGAGCAGATAGTGATGAATTTGTTCGTCAATGCCCGCGACGCCATGTCCGACGGCGGACGGATTCACATTACCACCGCGCTGGTCTCCGCGCATCGTAAGGCGATGCCCTTTGACCCGGAAGATCGCCATGGCGAGTTTGCCTGCCTGACTTTTAGGGATACTGGCTGCGGGATGGATGAAGCGGTTCTCAATCGTATTTTTGAGCCTTTTTTTACGACCAAGGCTCCCGGCAAAGGCACCGGGCTTGGTTTGGCCACGGTTTTGAGCATTATCCGTCAGCACCATGGCTGGTTGGAAGTGGAAAGCCAGCTCAAACAAGGCACCACCTTCAAGTTGTATTTTCCAACGAGTGAAAAGCCTGCCGAGAAGCAAACCAAGGTCAACGAAAACAATTTGAGCCGGGGACAAGAAACTATCCTGGTGGTCGAGGATGAGGAATCCCTGCGCGAGATGCTCGCCGACCTGCTGACGATGCAGGGATACAAAGTTCTGACCGCCGGATCAGGGTGTCACGCCCTTGAAGTGTGGGAAAAAGCCAGTCGGAAGGTTGACCTGCTCGTGACGGACATGGTCATGCCCGGAGGCATCATGGGCGGCGAACTGGTCAAACGCCTTCTCGTTCAAAAACCGGGACTGAAAATCATCTTCACCAGCGGTTACAATCCCGATATAGCCGGCAAGGACACTTCCCTGATTGAAGGCAATAATTTCATATCCAAACCATACTCAATTGGCAGAATGTCCCAGCTAGTCCGACAATGCCTTGACTCCCAACCTGGAAGCTGATTTTCCTGGTCTAGCTTTGAACCGGGGCCGTTTTATTTGACAATCGCCAGCCGGACCTTTTCTAAAAAGATAATGGGGTTTCCTCCGGGCGGGCGATCCACAGCAACGGCTGAGTGACGGCGATGTTGCGGCGGATTTCCAGGTCCTTCGGGTCGGCGCCCAGCTTTTTCCAAAGCGCAAAATATTTTTCGTCGCCGAACTCCGCGTAGGCAAAAAGCAGGCATGACTGGCGCACCGGCCAGTTGTCCCAGTGCATCACATCTTTCGGGTGGCCGTCGGCGAGCCATTTCTTTTTGTCGGCGAGATACGGATAGATGAAATCCACCGCGTTCTTCGGCGTGCGTCCGTCCGGTAGTGTGAATTTCCAGAAATCCTCGGCCGGCGTGGACAGCAGGACGCAAAGCGTGGCCACGTTGTCCGCCTGAAAAATGGAATAGCCATAAGGTTTCGTTCGGGCCAGCTCGAGCGGGAAGCTTCCGTTGTTGGTCATTTGTCTGGGGAACATGACCTCCTTGAACCGGTCGCGGCAGAGTTGCAACAATTTCTCATCGCCGGTGAATTTCGCGAAGCTGGCCAGTTGCACGAAACAGGCGATGCTGTGATTGTTCAGCGCCCGCATCTCCTTCACGCCGTTGTCTGCGGTCGTGATCCAATGGCTGTAATCCTTGAACCATTGTTTCAGCCCCCGGTCCACTTCGGCGGGAAACACCGGGGATTTTTCAAGAAAGCGGACCGCCACCGGCAGCTCGGCTAGATGCAAGGTGTCAATGATGCCGTAAGATCTGCCCGTAAACGCCCCCAGGACCGCCTGTGCGTATTGAAGATGCGGATTCATCCGCGTCTTTTCGTCGAGGAAGAAAACCTTGAGCAAGGTGATGGCCTTGAAAACATATTTGTCGTCGCCGGTGAGCGCATAGGCGGCCGCCAGCGCGGCGACGGCGTCTTTCATCTGGCGCATCGCCAGGCGGTGATAAGTGAACGTGTCCGGATTCGATTCCCCGTCGCGGTTGACGTAGGGCAGGCCGGTCGCGTTGGTCTGGTTCGGCCACGAGTAATCGGCCTGGGAATAAAAATCATGCAAACCACCCGCGCTGTTGGTGGCGACATGGTCCGTGATGGCGGGCGGCTCCAATCGGAGCGCCTGATTTGCCAGCCGCATAATGCGGGAACGATCCATTTTGGCGATGGCGATGGCCAGCTTGGATTTTGAAATTTCCTGGGCGCCCAGCGGCGAGGCCAGAAACGCCATTCCCAAAATATGTGCCAAGGCCAGATGGCTGAAAAATCGGAGGTTCATATTAAGGAGTCTGGATTAATTGTCCCCACATTCAAGGCGAACTTGAGGGTGGCGATTTTAATGGGTTAATTCAACCATCAGGGTTATAATCTTGCATGATGAAGAAGACTTCCGCCCGCCGCCCTAGTCAACCACCGCTCGCCGACGGTCAGGTCTGGCGCATGGCCGAGGTCAATCTCCGGGTGACCACGGTGGGCAAGCTGCTGGTGCATTACAAACTGGGCAAGCCGGACGCCACCCGCGTCGCCAACTCCATCAGCAGCATCAAGACCGTCGAAAAATACTTGAAAGCCAACCAGGCGGTGATGGTTTGATCGTGATGCTAAATTAAACGGCGCGGCTATTATTTGCTTGAGCCGCGCCGTTCCTCCTCGGCAAATCGATTTTCACTTCATTCATTTAGCCCGCCGTGTATATAGCATGGAATCTCTTTCAGGATCGCCGTCACTTTTGTGGCGCGAACTGTGTGGGATTCCGGTGCCACATTGTCAGAAGAACGGGTTGTGACCTCGACCGACGTTTTCTGGGTCAACAGCAGTTGTTTTGAGAACAGCATCGCCACGGGGATTGCTTGCAGCGATGGAACTAGACTGTGAAGGCTGTTGTGGCTCATATATCCTTTTCTAGTCCCTATCGGATTTTTTTTCAATACTTATCTGATTAAACTTATTCACCGGCAACCATGCTTTAATTTGTGGTTCTGATGGCAAAAATGGTGGATTGACTGTTTTTCGTGGTTGGGGATAGATGGTAGTGGTCGTGGCAGCGGCGGATGTATCTCTGGAGAAAGGAAAGCTATGAATATTATGGAAGCCAAGGAGGCTCTGCTCGGAGTGGATGAGAACTGCGTTCTGCAATATCTGCAAAACTACCCCGACGCTTTTATCACTGAGATGGAAATTACCAGTCATGCCGACGGTCGAACGCGTTTCCTGGAAAACAAGCACTGGGCCCACAGCCCGTTGACGCAACTGCTGGCATTGGGGCTGGTGGGCACAGATGGCTTCGGCAGATACCAGATCCATTCCTCTGCTTCCCGGATAGCCAGTTTGAAAAGGAAATTCCTGGCTCCGCAGCTGCGGGATATTTTGGAGCACAGTGACCATCAATTCGATTTGTCTAGTTTCGCTTGAAGAGTTGGTCGGAAAATATTCGTGTGGGAGTGTGGGCATGAAAACGTCAGATAAAACGATTCAGATGCGACTGGCGGCAAGTGGGCGGGCGGGGGGGCCGCTATCATTGATCACTGGCCAAGAGACGTTGGAGGAACTCCGGGAGATGATCATCGGGTTCTCGGAGGATTGTCCGTCCGGCCATAATCATCCGCATTGTCCGTTTTGCATCATGTCGGGTCTTTCCTATGATTCGCTGACCAATCTGGTGAATCACATGTCGCGTGAGACTTGCTTGAATTTGTTCGAGCAGGAATTGCAGTGTCGTTCTCAAGCCGAAGACCCGTGTCGAAAGGACTTGGCAACGATGTGATAAAATAGGGGGATGTCATGCGAACTGCCAGGCAAAAGAAATCAATCCAATGTCGAAAGGACATTTTGCTGGCGAGTTTGCTTCCTCTGACCGAAGCCTGTCCGGTGGATGAATGTAACCACGAGGACTGTCCGCTATACTTGGTTAGAAAAATGAAACCGCCGCTCCGGTTAAAGTGGTTTAACGCCTTGGTCGAAGATGATTTGGAATATCTGGCCGCTTATCACCACGTTTGTTTAAAAAACCAGCTGCCATCCCAATCCAAATTGGAGGGTTGAAATGATAACGGACCCGTCTAATCATGATCAGAAACTGCTCGCCCCAACATTGGAAGATTGCGAGCACCGATATCAAAAACTGCTGGCGGCCACCAGTGATTATGTTTTTTCCGTCGATTTGAATCATGGAATCACCAAAACCACCCACGGTCCCGGTTGTGAGGCTGTCACGGGCTATTCCTCTTCCGATTTTGCCAAAGATTCCAGCCTTTGGTATCGCATAATCCATAACGAAGACCGCTCGGTTGTTTTGGCCAAGATTGACCAGATTTTACACGACAAGATTTCCACAACTCCACTTGAACACCGCATCATCCATAAAGACGGCAGTATTCGTTGGATTAGGAATACCACCCTTCCCCGTCACGATGAACTTGGAAAGCTTGTCGGATATGACGGACTGATTTCCGACATAACTGAGCGCAAGGCAATCGAGCATGATTTAAAGGAAAGTAATCTCTTCCTTGATTCGGTGGTGGACAATATTCCGATTGCCATATTCATCAAGGAAGCAACCAACCTTCGCTTCAGCCGTATAAATCGATACGAAGAAAAACTTCTTGGGTGGTCGCGCGATGAGATGGTCGGTCGTAGTGATTACGACTTTTTCCCCAAGGAAGAGGCGGACTTTTTCGTCGCCAAAGATCGGGAAGTTTTGTCTGGCGGCCAGCTTGTCGATATTCCGGGAGAACCGATCAAACTCAAGGATGGCACGATACGGATTCTGCACACGAAAAAGATTCCAGTGTGGGACGAAAACAACCGGCCGAAGTATCTGTTGGGTATTTCCGAGGACATCACCGAGCGCAAACGGACGGACGACATCATCCAAATGCGAATGCATTTAATGCAGTTTGCCACGACCCATTCATTGGAAGAATTGCTTCAGGAAACTCTGGATCAGGTTGAGAAACTGACCGGTAGCCTGGTGAGCTTTTATCATTTCATTAAGGATGAGGTGAAAGCCATCGTTTCCCAGGCCTGGGCCACTCGCATGTTTGAGAAAGTATGTTGCGCCGAAGGAAAAGCCACCCATTGCCCGGTCACTGAAGCAGACTTGTGCGCGGAGGTCATCCGCGAACGCCTGCCGGTTATTCACAATGACTACGCCGCTTCACCGCACCGCAATGGCCTGCCTAACGACCCCAACCCGATAATTCGCGAGATGGCTGTTCCCATTTTTCGTAATAATCAAATCGTGGCCATATTGGGTTTGGGAAACAAACCGCGAGATTACACGGCCGCCGATGCCAGTATCGTCGGTTACTTGGCCGACGTGGCTTGGAACATCGTCACACAAAAACAGGCTGAGGAGGCTTTGCGCGAGAGCGAAGCGCGCGTGAGGATGGCTACCGACGCGGCTGGTATTGCGGTGTGGGATTGGAACGTAAAGAACAATGTCATCAAGTGGGACGAGAAGATGTTTGCGATCTATGGCTTGCCGCCGAAATCAGGTGGCTGGGTGACATATCAAGATTGGGCTGACCGGGTGGCCCCGGCGGATTTGGCGGAGCAGGCGGCGTTATTGCAGCGCACGGTTGCAACTGGCGGCCACAGCCAGCGCGAGTTTCATATCGTCCGGGCTTTTGACCAGGCTACGAGGGTGATTCTTTCCGCTGAGATGGCATTGGTGGGAACCGACGGCCAGACAACGCGCATCGTGGGGATGAACATTGATATCACCGAGCGCAAGGAATATGAAATGCGACTCCAAAAGGCTAATGCCCAGCTTGTCGAGCGCGGCAAAGTCCTCAACCAGTTGGTGCGCCATCTTCAGACTTCGCACCGGGAACTAAAGGAAACCCAGCTTCAGTTGATCCAGGCGGCAAAATTGGAGTCCCTCGGAACCCTGGCGGCCGGCGTGGCTCACGAAGTCAAGAACCCGCTCCAAACCATCTTGCTGGGGTTGAACTATCTCGGCAATCGGCAATCCCAGGCGGATGAAAATGTGGATCAGGTATTGACTGATATGCGCGACGCGGTCAACCGCGCCAACAATATCATCCTTGATTTGTTAAGTCTGTCTGCGAACTCGGATTTTCATCTTGTCCCGACAGCTCCCAACGATTTGATCGAGCGGGCTTTGATGTTGACCAGAAACCTGCTCATCTCTTCGCATATCACGTTGCAGCGTGACCTGTCATCGGGCTTGCCCAGTGTGCTGGTTGATCCGCCTAAGTTTGAACAGGTTTTAATCAATATTATCATCAACGGCATACAAGCCATGACGGCGGGCGGCACGCTCACTGTGCGTTCCCGGTTGGTTTGTGTCGATGAATCCTTTGCCGGAATGCCGATTTTCCGGAAGTTTAAGCTGGGCGAAAACCTGGTGGTAATTGAGGTTAAAGACACCGGCCCTGGTTTGACGGAAACCCAGTTGCTAAAGGCGTTCGACCCGTTTTTTACCACCAAACCGGTCGGCATCGGCACCGGACTTGGACTCTCGGTGACTAAGAAAATTGTCGAGGAACACGGTGGTGATATTGAAATCAAAAATGCACCGGGCGGTGGCGCGCTCGTGGTGGTCGTAATCAAAGCCTGAAAGGAGATAATAATGAATAATCCAAAGAAACGTATCCTTGTGGTGGATGACGAGCCAAGCATTACCCGAATGCTCAAGCTGAATCTGGAACAGACCAACGAGTATGAGGTTATGGTGGAAAATTCGCCGTTCCATGCTTATCTGACGGCGCTTTCGTTTCACCCGGACCTGATTCTGCTGGACGTCCTGATGCCCGGCAAAGATGGCGGGCATGTGGCCAGTGATTTCCAGGAAAGCCCCAAGTTCAAGGACGTGCCGATTGTATTTCTCACCGCCGCGGTCACCAAAGGAGAAGTCACTTCCGGTCATGGCTTGATTGGCGGTTTGCCATTTTTAGCCAAGCCTGTGGACATTCCCACGGTCGTCGCTTGTATTAATAAATTGCTCCCGGCTTGAAACCTGCACCAGTCAACTGGAGGGGGTAGCATGAGATTTATCGCTGTTCGCCGGTGACTTCCGCGATGGACAACGATCTCCGCTAGCGCCTGATTATGTTTAGTCTGCGTTTCAAGGAACCGCATTGATATCTGATTTGATCACTCGCAAATCGAAAACGCCACCGGCGATTTGATTGGCGGCGGACTGAAACTTCACGGTGATCTGGGTTTGCGGTTCTGCGCGTAAGCCGCCCATCAGGCTGCCAGCGGCTCGCTTGGCTAATGTCATTGGCGGGGAAAACGGTTGTTTGCCTGTCACCAAATGGTTGGGGCTGCCGTCATATAAATGTTAGCGGGTTTATTGCTGGCTTGGTCAGCAATTATTTCGGAACATTGTTTGATTTTATGGACATGAACACCAATATGGCCATGTCCGGCGATTTTTTTAATCCCGGGCCGTTCATGCCCCATGGCGGCTGCTACCTGTGGACGCAAAGCCTGATTGCCTTGCACGCCGTTTCTGACGGTCTTATCGTCCTGTCGTATTATTCCATTCCGTTCCTGCTGCTCTATTTTATGCGGCGGCGGAAGGATGTGGATTGGAAGCTTCAGTGGATTTTGGGGTGTTTCGCGCTGTTCGTCCTGGCCTGCGGCACCACGCACCTGTTGGAGATCTGGAACATCTGGCACGCGAATTACTGGCTGTCTGGCCTGAGCAAAGCCTTCACGGCGCTGGTGTCGATGCTGACCCTGTTTTTGTCCATCAAGTTGTTGCCGCACGCACTCGCCCTGCCTAGCGTGGCTGATTTGCAAAAGGTCCGCGATGAACAGGAAGTTCGGTTGCGGGAACGCACGGCGAAATTGGAGGAAAACGAGGCCATGCTCTTGGAATCCCAGCGCATTGCCAGTCTGGGCAGCTATGTGACGAACTTTGCCACCGGACGGTGGAGTAGTTCGGAAGTTTTGGATCAAGTGTTCGGAATCGGCCCGGCCTACGACCGTTCGGTGGCGGGCTGGGCGGCTTTGATTCATCCGGATGACTGCGCCCTGATGGTTGAATATCTGGAGCAGGAAGTGATTGGTCGGCGACAGCCTTTCAACAAAGAATACCGCATCATCCGTCACAACGACCAAGCCGAACGCTGGGTGAATGGTTTGGGCAGAATGGAATTTGACGCCCAAGGCCGCCCTCTAAAAATGTTCGGCACGATCCAGGACATCACTGAGCGCAAGCGGGTGGAGTCGGCTTTGTGGCGAAGCGAAGAGCGGTATAATGCCTTGTTCAACCGCTCGCTCGACTGCGTGTTCCTCATCGATTTCGCCGGACATTTTCTGGACGCCAATCAGGCGTCGCTGGATTTGTTCGGCTATCAACGTGAGGAAATTTCGTCCATCACCTTCGCTTCCCTGCTCACGGAAGATCAGCTCCCGGCGGCGTTTCAGACCGTTGAAGAAATTAAAACCACCGGCCGTCAGCAGCGCCTGACGGAATATCGGGTGCGTTGCAAGGATGGCCGACAGGTTTATGTGGAAACCCTATCTTCCTTGATCCAACACGAGGGAAAGCCCTTTGCTATCCAAGGCATCGCCCGCGACATCACCCTGCGCAAGGAGGCGGAAGCGGCGGTGCAAGCCAGCGAAGAAAAATACCGATCCCTGAACATCTCGATGACCGAAGGGATGGCGTTGCACGAACTCATTTGCGATGCCACCGGCAAGCCGGTTGATTATGTGCTGTTGGACGTGAATCCGGCCTTCGAGAAGCTGACAGGGCTGGTCCGGGAGGCGGTGATTGGGCACCGGGGCAGTGAGGTTTATGGTGGCGAAGCCCCATTTCTGGAAGTCTACGCCGAGGTGGCCACCACCGGCCAGCCCATCAACTTTGAGAAGGCTTACGAGCCGATGAAGAAGATCTTCTCTATTTCGGTCTTTTCGCCGGTGAAGGGACGTTTCGCCACCGTGTTCATGGACGTCACCGAACGCAAGGAGATGGAAAACTCCCTGCGCACAAGCGAGGCACGCTACCGGCGGCTACACGAAACCATGCGGGACGCTTTTGGAATTGTGGACATGGCCGGGCGGCTACAGGAATGCAACCACGCCTTTCAAGCAATGCTGGGTTATACCGAGGCGGAACTGAAGCAGTTGTCGTATTCAGACCTGACGCCGGCGAAATGGCAGGCGCTAGATGCACAAATCGTTCGAGAACAGGTTTTGCCACGGGGTTATTCGGAAATTTACGAGAAAGAATACCGACGAAAGGATGGCTCCGTATTCCCGATCAACCTGCGGGTCACCTTGATTAGCAATGGCGCTGGTCAGGCAACCGGCATGTGGGCCGTCGTCCGCGACATCACTGAAGCCAAGCGAGCGGAGGCGGAGCTCAAATTATTTCGCACGCTGGTGGACCAGGCCAATGATTCGTTCCTTGTCATTGATCCGGAAACGGGCCGGTTGCTTGATGTCAATGAACAGGGCTACCTGGCGCGGGGCTACAACCGGGAGGAATTTCTGACGCTGCGCGTGTTTGATATTGATCCAACGTTGAGGCTTGGCGAATTCAGAAAGATTCAGGAGGAACTCCGGACGAAAGGCGGTCAAGTTTGGCAGGGACTGAACCGGCGCAAGGATGGTTCGACCTTCCCGGTGGAAGTGAGCTTGAAATATGTCAAGCTGGACCATGACTATATTGTGGCGGACGTGCGCGACATTACCGAACGCCAGCTGGTGGAGAAATCCCATGCCCGGCTGGCCACGGCCGTCGAGCAGGCCGCCGAGACTATCGTCATCACCGATACCGCTGGCAACATCCTCTATGCCAACCCGGCCTTTGAGCAAACCACCGGCTACACCCGCGCGGAGGCTTTCGGCCGGAATCCCCGCCTCCTCAAGAGCGGCAAACATGACGCCGGGTTTTACCGCCAGATGTGGGAAGTGCTTGGTCGCGGTGAAATCTGGAACGGCCACTTTATCAACAAACACAAAGACGGCAGAATTTACGAGGAGGAGGCCACCATCTCGCCGGTGCGGGATGCCGCCGGCAAGGTCGTCAATTATGTGGCCGTCAAACGTGACGTGACGCGGGAAGTGCAACTGGAGACCCAATTCCGTCAGACGCAAAAATTGGAAGCCATCGGTACGCTGGCCAGCGGCGTGGCGCATGACTTCAACAACATCCTTGCCGTCATCTCCATGCAGGCGAGTTTGCTGAAAAGTGGCGGCGGCCTCTCCGCCGACCAGTTGAAATTTGCCGATGAGATCAATTCCACGGTTGACCGCGCCGCCGCGCTGACCCGCCAGCTGCTGTTGTTCAGCCGCCGCGAAGCGCTCCAGCTCCGCGATCTGGACTGGAGCGAATCCGTTACCCACACCATCAAAATGCTGCGGCGCATCCTGGGCGAAAACATCGACGTGCTGCTCAATCTGGCGGTGGAGCCGATGTTCATCCATGCCGATGCCGGCATGATGGAACAAGTGCTCATGAATCTCGCGGTCAACGCCCGCGACGCCATGCCCAAAGGCGGCCGGATGGTTATCGCGACCGCCGCCGTTGAATTTGATGCCTTCGCCGCCGCGCAATCCGCCCAGGCCCGGCCCGGTTCATTCGTCTGCCTGAGCGTGACCGACAACGGCTGCGGGATTTCGCCGGAGGTGTTGCCGAAGATTTTCGAACCGTTCTTCACCACCAAGGACATCGGCAAAGGCAGCGGTCTGGGTCTGGCCACCGTCTTCGGCATCGTCCAGCAACATCACGGCTGGATCAATGTTTACAGCGAACCCGGCCAGGGGACGACGTTCAAGGTTTATCTGCCCCGGCTCGTCGGCAGGAACGATCAAATCATCGGTCAAAAAATGCCGGCTCCCATCCCCACCGGCAAGGAAACCATCCTCCTGGTGGAAGACGATCCGGCGTTGCGCGCCACGGTGCGGATTACGCTCGCCCGCCTCGGCTACCGCGTCCTGGAAGCCCCCACCGGCGTGAAAGCCCTGGAACTCTGGCAGGAACACGGTGACGAGATTCACCTGCTGCTGACCGACCTGATGATGCCGGATGGCATGCACGGCAAAGAATTGGCGCAAAGGCTGGTCATGAAAACCCCTAAATTGAAAGTGATTTACATGAGCGGTTACAGCGCTGACATATTAGACAAAGATTTCCCCGTGCAAATCGGCGTTAACTTTCTCGCCAAACCATTTCAGATGGCCGAGCTCGCGCAAATCATCCGGGACAGTTTGGACAAACCTGCCTTGCCGAAGAAAATGAATCACGGTTAAAGCCGGTGAAAGGTACTGCTCCGTCAGGAGCACAGATTGTTTTGTCAGTTTTCTAGACAAATCCGCTATTTTTCTTCGTGCAAATGGCTTTTTAGGACTACGCAATCATTCCGAAGAGAATCGACAAACCCGGAGTCAAATAATATCATCAACAATGTCCCCAGAGATGCTTTCTGGGCGGCTCGATGTTATGCGGCTTGTTACGAAATACTTGATTTATCAGGTCATATTTCTTTCTTCCCTGGGTTTTACCTGGTGTGGTCTGAAGCTGCCGGCACAAACCTTTCAAAACACCGACGCTTTTCTGACCAACGGTTCAAACGCGTCATTTACCTACACGGTGGGAGGCAGCTCCAGTGGGGTTGTGATTACGGCAAAAAGATCTCCCTATGAGGTCTTGTGGTATTTGGGACCTAATCCATGGGGGCTGACTCAAGGATCAGGCCAGATCGGTCTGGGCTACAACGGCAATGGCACGGTGCAATGGTCCGTTAATCTGACCAATCTCAACCCGACCCAAGTCATTGGCTTTCCCTTTATGGGCGTTGGTAATGATGTCTGGGGATACCAGAATGGCAAGCAGGGCCTGCCGTTCCCGGTGCCGGTGAGCAACCTCTATTCCTTGACGACGGAAGTGCAATACAGTCTTGCCGGTCAAATCAACACCAACCTGGACGTGTTGTTTGATCTATGGCTGGCACCGACCACGAATTACAGCGCGGGCAATGCCGGTGCGGTGGAAATCGAAATATTCCCCTATTGCAACTATGGCGGGTATTGGGGGGCGTATGTCAAAACCATTTCGCTGCCCTGCCTTTTGAATGGTCAAGCGACGAATCTTACCTTTTACGAATACGATGCCGTGCGCTCTGGATCAGGCGGAGGGAAAGGTGCGGGAACCACCATTCTTTTTTATCCGAAAGACTTTGGACTGACGTCAGGAGATTTGCAGTTCGACGCGGCCGTGTTGATAAGGGAGGCAGCCACGACCGCTGCGGTCGGCAGCTGGTATCTCCCCGGTTATAACATCGGAACTGAATTTGGGCTGGGCAATTCCGCTAATTTTAGTTTTACCCTGGGCAAATTCCGTTTTGCCTTGACGCTGCCTCCGCTCCTGCTGTCAGCGCCAAAAATGGCCGCTGCCAGAACCAATTTTGTCTTTGTGCTTTCCGGCCCCGCCGGCAGCAACTGTGTGATGCAGGTTTCTACGAATCTGGTGAACTGGATTCCGGCCAGCACCTCCGCCATTCCGCTCAGCGGTTCCATCAACGCGACCAACTCCATCAGCAACTCCAAGCAAGCCTATTATCGCGCTTACTTGCAATAAACCCGCACCTCAATAATTGATCAAACAATGAAAAGGTTTAACCTCGGTTGGATTCTATTTTTTTACCTTTTACCCAAAGCATTGCCGGCGGTTGATTATGGCGGTCTTGACCCAAAATACTTCCCGCCCAACGGGTGGTATGGTTACGAGTGGCGGGAGTTATCCGGCTGGCTGGATGTGGATGCGGTTAAAGCGGGGATTCTGCCCGACAACCCCTCCATCAATGTGGCAAAACAACTGGAGGCACTGGTTGATAAATATAAGGATAAAAAAATCCGCATTCTTTTCCCCGCCGGCACCTGGCGGTTTACCGCATCGTGCCAACTGCACAAACCTGGCGGCGGCTTGATTCTTAAAGGTTCCGGGCTCGAAAAAACTCATTTTTTAATTGATACCAGGGAATCCGTCAGTTCGGAAATCATGATCGATGGTTCTCTCCGCCCGCCGGGAAATAAAATGCCGGTTTTGGAAAATGTGCATCGGGGCGATCAAAACATTACTGTTTCAACGGGAAATGCGGCGAAGATTCCCGTTGGAAGTTATTTATTGGTCAATGGGGTTATCCAAATACCGAGAGACTTTGATAATCTTGACGGGGTTTTTCGGAAAACGGCGCAAATTGTCAAAGTGACCCGCAAAGAGGGTGGAAAAGCGTTCTTGGATATGAAATTGGGAATGGATATGCCCAATGCCCAAGCTCATGTTTTAGAATTGGGAGAAGAGTGTGGAGTGGAAGGCATTCATATCGCCCGGCTCCGGATTGCTCCGATCAACACGAGGAATTTAAGTGTTCATAATGTTTGCCAAGGTTTCGTTCGTGACTGCGAAGTGACCGGTTCAATTACCGGCGGTATTTTCGTTCAGTCATGCCGTGATTTTATTGTCACTCGAAACTTGGTTCATGAACTGTTTGTGCCCATGGTCCGGGGCGTTTACAACTACCGTGCCGGTTCTCATGGCGATGGCATTCTCGTCGCTGGATATTCGACGGCCGTTCATGTCACCAACAATCGGCTGTGGAACCTCCGCCATCATATCACATTGATTGAAGCCAATCATTGCGTGGTGAGCTACAACCAACTTGAGCCCGCATTTTACTCTTATGGCGATCTGGCCCAACACAATGGCCACTGTGGACATAATAATCTATTTGAAGGAAACACCGGCTCCGATATGGCAACCGACAACGCCAGGAAAACCTACCAGCCCACAACCTACATAACCTATTTCCGGAATCACGCTGCTGTGGAAATCGGCAGCTTAAACCCCTGGAGCTCCTGTTATGCGATCCTAGCGAATGAGATTGATGGAAAGCAGGGTGTCGTAAATGTTGGCATCCCCAATGGCCCATTTTATGTTGGCGCCAATAAAATCGAAAACAATTTGCAAATGGGACAGCTGTCACCCACCGCGCATATTCCGCCTTCGCTGGTATATTCCGTGAAACCGGAATATGTGGCAAAATGGCCTCTATTTGGGCCTTAGCACCGAAGTTGCGTCACTGTGCGCCGGTGGCTTTGACGGCAGCTTGATCCATTCCCAGATAGGCGCGCGCCAGAACGGCGATGTTTTTTTCATCTCCCTGCAAGCTGGCCACCGGCTGCGTGAGATAATAATCCACCGGAGGCAGCAACGAGCCGCAAACGGGTCGGGTGAAGCCAAAGAGGCCCACGTGCGCGTTCAGCGCGGCGGGAACCACTTTTGTCGGATCCTGCTTGTTCCATTTGGCCAGGCAGGTGATGAGCCGGGTTTGCTTGCCCAACAGACTGCGGACGGAGTCGGTGGTGGCGATGTCGCCGGCTTCATTGAGCACCCAGTCCACTTCCTGCAACATGGCCGAACCCGCGATGTCATGGCTCGTCAGCTGGCAGGAGGTTAGCCAGATGATGCAGTCGGGCTTGGTCTGTTTCACGGTGGTTTTGATGCGCTGCCAGCACCGGTCAATCGCCTTGCGGCGGAACTGCTGTTCCAGCTCGGGCGTGATCTGGTTCTTGCCGGGGAAGGGCTGCGACATCAGTTCGCGATACATGGTCTGTTCGCAAGGCATCCACCGCAGGGGCGGGTAGGGTTCCATTGCCGTGCCCGGATTCCAAAGCCAGTCAATCATGACGCCATCCATGTCGGTCTTTTTGATGGCATCGGCAATGGCGGCGCAGAGGTAATCCAGATAGGCCTTCGTGTAGGGGATGTGCGGCTTGGATTGAATCCCATAGCTCAGGTCAGGATGGTCCTGTCCCCATTTGGTGTTGGATCCGGCGCAAAAGTAGCCCATGACCAGCATGTGTTTGCGGTGGGCCAGCTTGACCATCTCGGTCAGAAAATCATGCTTCAAGCCCGGCTGTTCGGGAATGACTCCGTTCTTATACCAGGCATAGCCGTTGCAGGAGACCGCGAAGGTTTGAATCACATTGCAGCCCAGGGCGGCATACCAGTTGACATGTTCGGCGGGATCGGCGTCCGCCCACAATCCCGGTTTGGCGAAGTGGCACAGACCCGGTTGGATATAGTCATTGGTTTTGACACCCCAGTTGAAATCAATGTTGAAAGACTTGATGTCAGCCGGCACGGCAAGCCGCTGGGTGTTGGTGACACAGGCGGACAGGGGCAGCAGGGCGGCGATCAGCAGGGTTTGTATGCGCATATGAGTTAATTGATTATCAGCCAGCGAGCCGATGTCACAACCAGGCCGTTAAGACGGCGAAGTCGGGTTTGATTATTTGTGCAGCCTAAATCTTCAAGCCGCGCCGTCAACAGGATTCTGTTTGCGATGATAACGGCCGGGGTTGACGGAGCAATTTCCCCATATAATGCTCATGGCGGCGGGCAGGGAAGATTGCGAACGACTCGATATCAAAATTCTTCGTTGGTGAAAACGGGTGGGGTTTGTGCCGTCAGCCACTTCAGCAGGTAGGCGTTTGAGGCAGATACGGCGACATATTCTTCCCGTGTATGCCAGTCTAATTCGCTAGGTGCGCCGTAGGTGTGGCCGTCGGTGAATCGTGCCTGCATTGCCAGGACCCGTTCCGAGTGCTTTTGCTCCCAAACGACGGCCCGCTGTTTGAGTGTGGTGTCCTTGGCCAGCGCCCCGATGACCGCATCGGCGTAGGCAAAATGATCGCGCTGGCTTGTTCCCCAATCATTGCCTTGCGGGCAATAAACATCTGCCGAGTCGGGTTTGAAAATCGTTCCTCCCGGCGGCAACACCATCCGTCCGTCTTTTTCTTCGCCGGCGACAAATGGCAGATCCGCCAGCGCCCGATAGGGCAGTTCCAAATTGAAAACCGCTGCTGCGGGTAACGGCCGGCGCGCCAGGCCGTAGAAACCAATCGGACTGAACTCGCACAGCCCCGCAATCATGTAATCCGGGTGAATGCGATCATGATTAACACACGTACCGTCCTCGTTCATATTCGATCCGGGCAGCCATTCGGCCAGCGGCTTGCCGTGGTAAATGTTCGTCCGGGTCACATCGGAAGGCCGCGCTTGCGCCGACAGCCATAAGGCGATGGTTTTGTTCATCCACCGGGAATATTGCGGGTGATGCGGCATCATGGCAGTCGCTGCCACCAGCAGCGAGGCGTCCCAGGCATTTTCCTCCAGGCCGGTATCGCCGGGGCTGATGATTTTGCCGGCCCGATCGCGGTAGGTTTTGATTTTGTTTTCGCCTTTATTGGCCATCACCCACGCAGCTTCGCTTTCGGTCATTTGGATCAGCTCACGGTGTGTTATGTCGTCCAGTTTGTCCCACATCAGCCAGCCGGCCATGTCGGTGTAAGCCGCCCAGGCGGGTGATTGCCAAACTAACCCCCAGCCATTCGTGGAATTGGCGCGATGCCGGTGCGCCAGCGAACGGATTAGTTGAATGACCTTCTTCTCGGCCTCCGGTGCCGGAACGCTGGTCGCCTCGGAACGGTAAAGCCCCAGCCGTAACGAAATCGCCAGCCCTTGGGCTTCAGAAGCGGCTGGACGGATATGTTTTTCGGCAGTTCCCTTGAAATTAAGATAGCCATCGGGCAGAGGTTGGTTGAATCCTTTATTGGTCCACCACCCGGTCAATGCATATTTGTTCGCGTTGAGCAAAATTTCCCCAAACCTCTCCGCCGCATCGCCCGTGGCTGGCTGCCGTTTAAACTTTGTCCAATCAACCGGCGTCACCAGGGTGGTTTTTTCGGAAATTTGCGTGGCTGGTTCGTTCGCAGGAACAGCCAGACCATGGAAAGATAGCAGGCATGCAGAGGCAAGGGTCGTGATACGTAAGTTCATTTTTAACAGCTCATTTATTCAAGCCAGCCCACGATACGAGGTTGCAATCAAGCCGTAGAGACTGGAAAGTCAGGTTTGATTATTCCTGCAGGCTAAATCTTCAAACCGCGCCGTCAACACGATACTGTTTGCGATGATTAAGGTCGGAGTTACCGGAGCAAGCTCGCCGGTTTAATGGCCTTGGCGCTGCTGGCTCTGTAAATCCGTTTTATTTAATCCGAATTTAGAAAGGAAAAAGGGGCGCGCCCGCCCGCATATCTGTGCCTGCGGAAATATTCCCTGCCTTTACCACGCCGCCCGCTGCGGGTGTGCTCCCTTGCTTCGGGGCACGGGTTAATTATATTTTCACTGGACAAACTTGTATTGCTAATACTATAATACATTCTCGTGTTGAGCCCTGCCCCGGTTCGCCTGTCGCCGGACGTCGGCAACTGGGGAAATCCCTGGCCGGTGGCGCGTGGGGTTTTCGGGCGGCGTGCGTGACCGTTCTTTGACATCCGGATTTTGTCCCGCCGCCCGTTCTGGGTTGCCGGGGTGGAGCGTGTCCGCTTCACGCCTTTTGTAATTCAGGTTTCAGGTCTCAAGTCTTAGATTTTTGCTGTTTCCGGTGCGATTTGGTGCGGTTTAGTGCGGTTTAGTGCGGTTTAGTGCGGTCATTGTCCTCTTAGCTGCCTTCGTGCCCTTCGCGCGCCCATCCGCCAGCAACCAGCATCTGGCATCGAGCATCCAGTTTCCCCTTTGCGTCTTTGCGTGACAAAATGCCTGATTTTAAACCAGAAACGGTCCAGTTTTGGATACTCTATCAACCACTTACAACAACTGCCCTCCGCCCGGTCTCGCCCAGCCGCGTAACTCCGTTACCTCCGCGGGCTCCGGTTTAACCCGAATTCCCGTGTGGAATGGAATCTGGGTTGAACTTCGAAATTCGGGTTTGCCCGGCTCAATTGGTCGGTTTGAAACGGTTAAGAATCTCGTGGCGCGGGACCGCGTTTTTCTTGAGCGCTTCCTGGCGTTCGGTCACGCCCTGGCCATAGGTCGTGGGCGGATTGGGATTGCGATACAAAACACCGGTGTAAAGCTTGGTGCCGTATTCGCGCGCCAGCTCGGTCGCTTTCGCCCGGTCGGCAGGATCGTGGCCGATGGATTCCAGGCTCTGCATGTTGGTCTTATGCGCCTTGAGCTGCTGGTCTTCCATGCCGTAAGTGACGCACGGGGATTGGACGTTGATGAACGCGAAGCCGGGAAAGCGGATGCCTTCTTCGATGATCTTGGCGAGGCCGACCATGTCGGCGGGTGTGCCTTGCGCCACATACGAAGCGCCGTAGCCCATGACGTAGAGCAGGGGATTCACCGGGTCTTCGAGGCTGCCGAAACTGGACGTGACGGTCTTGCGCCCGCGCGAAGAAGTGGGTGAGAGCTGCCCTTTGGTCAGTCCGTAAATCTGGTTGTCCATCACGATGTAGGTGATGTCAATATTGCGGCGGACGGCGTGGGCCACATGGCCGCCGCCGATGGAAAAACCGTCGCCGTCGCCGCTGGCCACGAGCACGAGGAGTTCTGGATTCGCGAGCTTGATGCCTTGTGCGATGGGCAGGGAACGTCCATGCACGGTGTTGAAACCGTAGGCGGTCGTGTAGCCGGGGATGCGGCTGGAACAGCCGATGCCGGAGACGAACGCGATTTCATGCGGCGGCCGGGCGATGTTCGCCAGCGCGCGCGTGATGGCGGTGACGACGCCAAAGTCGCCGCAGCCGGGACACCAGATGGGCTTGAGGTCGCTTTTGAAATCGCCGGGCATGAATTTGGTCAGCGAAATCGGTTTCGCCGGAGTTTCGAGAGTGTTCATGATAAATTCTCTTTCTTGAAAGGTTTTACCGGTTCAGTTTTCGACGGCTTCGGGTTGTTGCTGGCTGCTTTGAATGGCGACGACCATTTCGCGGAGCAGTTTGAGCACCTCCGAGGGCAGAATGGGATTGGAGCCGCTCTTGGCGAACGGTTTGACTTGCGCCGGCAGATCCACATTCATCCGCACGATGCGATAGAGCTGCGCCTGATAGGATTGTTCGATGAACAAGCCGCGTTCCACGGACGCGAAGAAATCCTGATAGACCGTTTCGGCCACCGGATATAGCAGCCGGGGCACGAGCAGTTTTATCTGCAGACCTTCCGCCTGGGCCAGCCGCAACGCTTCCTGCGCCACGCCGGCCACGCTGCCCCAGCTCACCATGCCGATGGGCGCTTCCGGGTCGCCTTCGATGGTGAACAGATCGCGGCGGTTCTTCAGTGGATTAAATTTGCTGAACCGCTTTTCGTTCATGCGCGCGTGCATCTCGCCGCTGGCGGTGGGACGGCCTTGTTCATTGTGCTCGATGCCCGCCGCGAGATAGTTGCCGCCCGGCAGGCCGGGATGGCTGATCGGACTGATGCCCGATTCGGTCAGCTTGAAGCGTGTGTAATTCGTCAACTCCTGCCCGGTCGGGCGCCGGCGTTCGATGATCTGGAACTTCGAAGTGTCAATCGGATCAACCGTCTCTTTGCGTTGCGCGATTTCCTGGTCGGAAAGCACGATTACCGGGGTCTGATAATACTCGGCCAGATTGAAGGCTTCCACCGTGACGCCAAAAATGTCGGCGACGCTTGTGGGTGCCAGCACGGGCCGCAGACAATCGCCGTGTGCGGAAAAGGCCGCCTGAAACAAATCGGATTGCTCGGCCTTCGTCGGCATGCCCGTGGATGGGCCGCCGCGTTGGACATTGACACACACCAGCGGCAGTTCGGCGAGACTCGCCAAGCCAAGCATTTCGGTTTTGAGCGACATGCCGGGACCGGACGTGGCGGTCATCGCCTTTTTACCGGCAAACGAGGCGCCGACCACGGCACCGATGCCGGCGATTTCATCCTCCGCCTGTAGGATCGTTCCGCCATATTTCCAGATCTCGCGTTCCAGAAATTGCATGATCTCCGTCGAAGGCGTGATGGGATAGCCGCCAAAAAAAGTACAGCCGGCAAAGATGGCCGCCGCGGCGCACATGTCATTGCCATCCGTCAGGAGCTTGGTCTGACCGCCGGATTGCGGGGCGGATAATTTGCGGTCTTCCTTCAGCGGATTGGCAACGGTGAAATCAAGCCCGGCTTGGAAGGCTCGGACATTGCCCTCCACCACGGTGGCACCTTTCTTTGCAAATTTTTTGCGGATGCCCGACAGCATGCTTTCGCGGCCGATGCCGAACCAGCCGGCCAGCAGGCCGGCGATCACGATGTTTTTGGCCTTGTCGGTGCCGGCATGTTCCGCGGCCATCGCGGTGATCGGCACGCTGAAGACGACGGCCGGTTTAACGCCCGGCAGCGGCAGTTGGTCGGGTGCGACGCCGGTGTTGCTCTCGTAAATTACGATGGTCGCGGCTTCGACGGGAAGTTCCGCGCCGAACCGGCGGAAATCCTCCCAGTTGAGCGCCACCGCCACGTCGAGCGGGCCGTTGGGATTGAGCACGGGCTGGGTCGCCAGCCGCAGCCGGCAGGATGCCTCGCCGCCGCGAATTTGCGAGCCGAAGCTCTTGGTCATGACGCAATGGTAACCTTCCAGCGCCGCCGCCGTGATCAACGATTCCCCTGCTGAAATCACGCCGTCGCCGCCGGAACCGGCAATGCCGATAATCAAATCTTCACTCATGCATTACCAATGGACTAAATTTCCAACCTGCCCGCTCACCTTCCATTGCCAAATCCATAACAATTTTAGCAAATGGAAGTCGCCGGTCGGTGTGGAAATAAAATGCGTGACCCGGCCGGCGACAGTCCCGTCAGCCGGGCTGCGCCAGACTTGCCAATTTCTCGCGAATGTAATCGATGTGTCCCTGTAATCCATAAACTGGTCCGCAAGCGGCAAAAACTTTTTTGTGGCCGGAACATTGAGGCTACCAATGGACAGGAGCAAATCCCCCTGTTTGTCAAAGATGATTCGCTACTGCCGCTGGCTGAACCCGTCGAGTGGATTGGAACGGAAACCTGTTTTAACCTCACCGTCCACGCCTTTGGGGCTCATCCTGTCGATTTTGTTCTCTATGAAGACGATGCTGTTTCCGACGCTTTTAAGGCCGGCCGGCAAAACCAGATTCACCTCCATTGGGATGACAAAGGCTATTTGGCCATGCGAACGGGGAAATCTATCCAGCCCGTTCGGGTTTAAATCAAAAAAAGGAAAGAGACGTGAATAAGTTCTAAAAACGATTAAAAATGATGTCTGAGGACATCAAGCTAGAGGTCAATTTTTGTTGAAGATAACCCCGGTATTTTGATTCAGAATTTATTCCGTTCAAGGCAAAAGCAGGCGATAAAATTCGGAAGAGATGCCCGGATTAACGGGCAGGGAGATTTGATTGGTGTGCGTTGAATTGGGCACCGGCATCCAGTCGTTGGTGTTCGGGCTGATGCCGTAAACCAGCCGGTTTGTCTGCACCAGCAACTGGTAGCCCAAATTGGCCAGTGGCCAGATTAACGTCAGATTGGTCCCGCTGATGCTGTTGGCCAGCGTCGGCTGGGTCTGGCTGGGCAACCGCTGCACATTCACCGTGTAGATCAATTCCGTCAATCCATCCTGTGCCACCACCCGGACCTTCACCACGTTCGTCACCCCCGGATTGGGATTAAGGGCCAGCGCTCCGCTGGCCGTGCCTGAAACCAGCAGGTTGGTATTGCCGTTGTAAATCAGCTGGCTGGCGGCATTAAGGTCGGCGTTGTTCGCCGTCACGGTGGGCGAGTTGCTGTAAGCTTCCGTCGTGATGTAGCTGAACTGGTTGCTGCTGAAACTGGGCGACAAGCTGCCTGCCGGGCTCAACACCAGTGATGCCAGATAGGCATTTGTGGAATAATCCACCACCAGCGTCACGCTCAGATTCGTCGCCGCATAGTTCGTGTCGCCCGGCGTGAACACCACGTTCAGCGTGTTCGTCCCCGCCGGCAGCACCGTCCCGTTCGTCGGGTTGTAGCTGTAACCGCCTCCGATGCTCGCCAC
>Ga0007858_1000036_pt1 | contig 66374 bp, 42 predicted proteins | sample CryBogCBH08Aug08_FD_71211 | JGI IMG/M metagenome (GOLD analysis project Ga0007858, IMG submission 71211) | Freshwater microbial communities from Crystal Bog, Wisconsin, USA - CBH08Aug08 | ecosystem: Environmental > Aquatic > Freshwater > Lake | place: Crystal Bog, Wisconsin, USA | collected...
TGGCGCGCATTGAGGATCACTTCAACGGCTATCTCGCCGACCGCCGGTTGCCGGGGTGGTTGGTGACCGTTGCTCGCGGAGGTCAAGTCGTCTACACCGCCAAGGGCGGACACCGCGACCGCGAAGCTGGCGCCGACGTGAGCGACGACACCATCTGGCGTATCTACTCAATGACCAAGCCGCTGACGTCCATTGGCGTGATGATGCTCTACGAAGAGGGCCTCTTTGATCTCAACGACGACGTGAGTCGCTGGATTCCGGAATTGGCCGAGGCGCGCGTGTACGTGAGCGGACCTCCGACGGCACCCGTCACGGTGCCCGCCGTTGAGCCGGTGCGCGTCCATCACCTGTTGAGCCACATGAGTGGTTTGACCTACGGGTTCACCTATCTCCATCCCACGGACGCCATCTATCGAGCCAACGGCTACGACTTTGGTTTTCCCAAAGGAGCGGATCTTGAAAAAGCGGTGAGCGATTGGTGCTCCATGCCGCTGCGATTCCAACCCGGCAGCGGATGGAACTATTCGGTGTCGACGGACGTGTTGGGCCGTTTGATCGAGTTGTGGAGTGGCCAGGATCTCGTGAGCTTCTTCCGCACCAGAATCCTTGATCCGCTCGGCATGAGTGACACCGATTGGTACTGCGTCGAAGAAAAGCAGGAGCGACTCGCGACGCTCTACTACCCCACACCCGACGGGTGCATTCCGTTGACCGACATGTCAGCGATTTCCTTGCGGCCACCTCGCATCCACGGCGGTGGAGGCGGTCTACTCTCGACGGCGCACGACTACCAACGATTTATGACCATGCTCCTCAACGGTGGTGAACTTGACGGAATTCGTTTGGTGTCGAACCGGACTCTTGATCTCATGACGGAGAATCACCTCCCAGGCGATGTTGACCTCGCGGACTACGCCGTCGACAGCTTCTCGGAGGACCAACAAGCCGGCATTGGCTTCGGCCTCGGATTCTCGGTCGTCGTGGACCGTCGCAAGAACAAGGCCCTCGTCAGCGAAGGAACATTCGCGTGGGGTGGCGCAGCGTCTACGGCGTTTTGGGTGGACCCACTCGAAGAGTTGACGGTGGGTTTCTATACGCAACTCTTGCCGAGTGGAACGCACAACATTCGTCGTGAGTTACAACAGTTGATCTACGGCGCACTCGTTGACTGACCGCCACGGGACGGAGGCGGCACGGGGCGCGGCAGGTACCGGGCAGCCGTCATTGGGTTCTCGTCATGATGTCTGAAGAGTCCGACGATGATGCGGCTCGGCACCGCCGACGACTGCGGGCACTGATGATCGTGGCCTTGTTGCTCGCGAGCCCCTTTGTTCTGTGGGTGATCCTCTTATTCGTCGCTCGACTCTCCACGTGAGCGCAGACGTTATGACGAAAATTCCTATGAATTCGCAAGGACGTTCTTGAGTTCGGGTGCTTGGGCGAGGAGTTTTCTGCAAATCCGTACTACGAACACTTGTTCGTAGTACGGTAACCAACGTGAAGTCCGACCGATGTGACAACCGGAACCTACGGTTCCACGCGTGAAGAAGACCAAGGAGTTGACAATGGCAACTGATGACCGCAGCAAGGCCCTCGAAGTAGCGCTGGGCCAGATCGAGAAGCAATTCGGCAAGGGTTCGATTATGCGGATGGGTGAAAACCTCCACATGAACCTGGAGTCGATCTCGACGGGTGCGCTCTCCCTCGACCTCGCCCTCGGCATCGGCGGTCTCCCGCGTGGACGCATCGTCGAGCTCTACGGTCCGGAGTCATCAGGTAAGTCGACTCTGGCAATGCACGTCGTGGCGGAGGCGCAGCGAAATGGCGGAGTGTGTGCGTACATTGACGCAGAACACGCCATGGACCCCGTCTACGCCCGCGCCATTGGCGTGAACGTCGACGACCTACTTATCAGCCAGCCGGACACGGGTGAGCAGGCATTGGAAATCGTCGACATGCTGATCCGCTCCGGTGCGCTGGACGTCATTGTGATCGACTCCGTTGCGGCCTTGACACCACGTGCGGAAATTGAAGGCGAGATGGGTGACTCACACGTCGGCCTCCAGGCACGACTCATGAGTCAGGCCCTTCGCAAGGTCACCGCGAACCTCAACAAGTCCGACACGATCGCGCTGTTCATCAACCAGCTGCGCGAGAAGATTGGTGTGATGTACGGCTCGCCCGAAGTGACCCCTGGTGGTCGTGCATTGAAGTTCTATTCCTCGGTGCGGTTGGACATCCGTCGTGTCGAGTCGATTAAGGACGGCACCGAGGTTGTTGGTAACCGCACGCGCGTGAAGGTGGTCAAGAACAAGGTCGCTTCGCCTTTTAAGCAGGCGGAGTTTGACATCATGTACGGCCAAGGTATTAGCCGCGAAGGTTCGATCCTCGATGTGTCGGTGGAATTCGGCTTCGTCAAGAAGGCCGGCGCATGGTTCACCTATGAAGGTGAACAGCTTGGTCAAGGTCGAGAGAACGTGAAGAACTTCCTGCGCGAGAACCCTCAGCTAATGGCCGAAATCGACCAGCGTGTTCGCGACCACATCGCCGAATCGAACAAGCCGGCCGAAGCCGCGGCCGAGATCGACGTCGACTCGCCCATCACTCTGGACTAAGAGGTTTTGCCACGGCGTCTTCAAGAATTGAATGAAGACGCCGTGGCAGGACACGTCAGTTTTCCGCGGAGGACCTGAGGGCCGATAGCGTGGCGCCGATGACCACGCGACTTCGTTTCCGACGCGCACTTGGAGCACAAGTGCGTCGGCTTCGTCGCTACCTCAACGAGGTAGCAATTGTGGGCCCCGATGACGACTACGCCCACTCATTTGGCTACTTCGGGCGGGGCGCCGCGTTGATGGCGCCCCAAGGGGTCGTCTACAACGAGAAATATCTCTCGATCGGTGACGAGACCTTGATAGGCCCGAATGTCTGCCTCACCGCGGGCATCGGTCCGGGTCAGCCCATGCTCGCGAGTCCGACCGTCACAATTGGGCGTAAGTGCATCATCGGGCGTGGCTCGCACATCATCGGGCATTGGTCCATCGTCCTCGGTGACGAAATCCAAACGGGTCCGTACGTCTACATCACTGACCAGAACCATGGCTACGAGGATCCCGATAGTGCCGTTGGCTGGCAGCAACCGAATGAGGCCGCGGTGTCGATTGGATCTGGTAGTTGGCTTGGGGCGAACGTCGTCATTCTCCCTGGTACGCAGCTGGGGAAAAATACGGTGGTCGCGGCGGGCGCCGTGGTTCGCGGAGCATTCCCAGACCATGTCGTCCTGGGTGGTGTGCCCGCCAAGATCTTGCGTCACTACGACCGAGAACACGGTTGGGTGACCGGCGCGCCGAACGACTGAATTCCATGACGTCGTTGTTGGCTCCTTTACGCGCGTCACGAGCTTTCCGACGTCTGTTCGCTTTTAGTTCCGTGAGTGCTTTGGCGGCGGAGGCGGCGTACGTCGCACTGATGTTCCAACTAGCGAAGTTGACTCACTCACCTCTGGCGGTGGGAGCTCTGGGAGCGGTTGAACTCGTTCCCATTGTGATCTTTGGTCTCTATGGTGGCGTGATCGCCGACCACTGGGACCGGCGTCGGGTGCTGATCACGACAGAGACTCTGTCCGCACTCTTCATCGGCCTCCTCGCCTGGAATGCCTCGTTAACTCATCCGCATCTAGCCCTGCTTTACGTACTCGCGGGCGCCCTCGCTGCGGCCAGCGGAGTGCAACGCCCTAGTTACACGGCGATGTTTCAGCACAGCGTTCCCCACGCGCAACAGCGGCAGGCGGCGACCCTGGAGATGGTGCAAGGCACGGGCGCAGCATTGCTTGGTCCCGTCCTGGGCGGCGTCGGAGCGGTTCTTCTCGGGCCGTGGGTGGTCTTCGCCGTCGCCGCCGCCTGCGTGGTGGTCACGATTCCACTTCTCATGGCGCTGCCACCGGCACCCCCAACGAACGAGAGTGAGGGTATTGCGTGGGACTCCTTGTTCGCTGGTGGCCGGTACGCACTCTCGCGTCGTGACGTGCTGGGTACGTACGTCATCGATCTCGTCGCGATGATCTTCGCCTTTCCCGTGTCCCTCTTGCCATTCGTCGCTGCTGAATATCACGCCTCCTACGCGCTCGGCGCTCTCTACTGCGCTCTCCCGGCGGGCGCACTGATCGTGGCTCTCACCGAGAGATGGACAAAGAAGGTGGCTCATTACGGACGCGCCGTGGTGGCCGCGGCTGTTGTCTGGGGGCTCGGCATCGTGGGTTTCGGCTGCAGCCACGTCCTCGTCGTGGCGTGGATCTTCCTCGCCGTGGCCGGAGGTGCTGATGCGGTGAGTGGCATCTTCCGCACCACCATGTGGAACGAATCCATCCCGCCGGACGTTCGCGGTCGCATGGCGGGCATTGAGCTCCTCAGCTATTCGGTGGGTCCCACGTCAGGACAGGTGCGCGCGGGAGCCCTCGCCGCCGCAACCACAGTTCGCACGTCTCTCGTACTCGGCGGTGCCGTCTGTGCAGCGGGATGCGCAGTCTTGCCCGCGGCCTTGCGCGCGACGTGGCGCTTTGACGCTCGCACTGACGAGCACGTGGCGGAAGTCGCGAGGCTACGCGCCAGTGACCACTTCGAGTGATCCGCGGTGCGAATTACGCTGATGACGTGACCACCACCACATTTCTCGTGACCGCGAGCGGTCCCGACCGTCAAGGAGTGGGGGCCAAACTCTTCGAAGCCATACAGCAATTGCCCAGTGGCTCCTGCGAAATCAACGACGTGGCCCAAATCACCATCCGGGGATATCTCGTGTTGTGCGTCGAGGTGACGGTGGACGCCAGTGAAACTGCCGAGGGACTTCGTGAACGAGCCGTGCGAACGGGAGCCGTCGGTGACGGCATTGACGTCACCGTGGCCGCCGTCGAGCCGGGCGACTTCGTGAACGGGAAACGGCTCCTCGTTACCTTCCTCGCTCCTTCGATTACCAGTTCCGCTCTGCGCATCTTGTTCGAAGCGATCGCGGCGTCGAACGCGACCTGTGAGCGCATCGTGCACCTCGCGAGCTACCCGGTTGATTGCTACGAATTGGTGGTGCGTGGCCCCAACCACGGTGTCCTGCGCGAGGCGCTCACGCAAGCTGCCGGCGAGGCGCACGTCGATATTGCGGTGCAGCGGGCTGGTCTTCATCGTCGCAGCAAGCACCTCGTCGTCATGGATGCCGATTCCACTCTCTTGCAAGATGAAGTGATTGACCTCCTGGCGGAACGTAGTGGTCACGCAGATGAGGTCGCGGCGATTACGGCGGCCGCCATGGCGGGGGAGATCGATTTCGCCGAAGGTCTCCGCCAGCGCGTGGCGCTTCTACGCGGACTACCAGCCAGCGTGCTCGATGACGTGCGCGCACAACTTCGACTGACGCCGGGCGCGCGCACTCTCTTGCGGACACTGCAGCGCCTTGGCTACGTACCGGCGGTGGTGAGTGGTGGTTTCACGGAAGTCTTGGCTCCGCTCCTCGCTGATCTCGGTGTCGATTTGTTAGAAGCCAATCACCTCGAGATCGTTGACGGTCAACTCACGGGTTATCTCGCGAGCGCCGTGGTTGATCGGGCCGGGAAGGCGCGCGCTCTGGTGCGCTTCGCGAATGACATCGGCGTGCCGTTGCAACAGACGGTGGCCGTGGGTGATGGTGCCAACGACATCGACATGTTGTCCATCGCCGGCCTCGGCATTGCCTTTAACGCGAAGCCCGTGGTCCGCGAGCACGCGGACGCCGCGCTCAGCGTTCCCTATCTCGACGCCGTTTTGTATTTCCTCGGGATCTCGCGCGAGGAAATCGAAGCGGAGTAGTCGCAGGAGCAATAGTTCCTGATCAGACGTCTTTTCATGCCTCAGCAGGTCTGAGAGAATTCTTATCCCGACCTTCGAAAAATTTCTCCACGTGAGACAGATGGCCTGTTATTGTCTCACCAAGTAACCACGAAGGAGGGGTCGTGAAGGTATCCATTGATCCGGATCGCTGTCAGGGACATGGGCGCTGTTTTTCGCTCGCGCCCGGATTGTTCGATTCCGATGATTTGGGGAATGGTTTCGCCGTTGGCGACGGCATGGTGGCCGCCGGCGACGAAGAACTTGCCCGACTCGCACAAGCCAATTGCCCAGAACACGCAGTACTGATCGAGGAGTAGGAAATGACGACTGAAATCACTAAGCCGCCCGTCGAGGACTTCGCGACCGACTGGGACCACACCGACCCCACGTGGGTGAAGGACCCGTACCCGATCTGGGACGAGTTGCGCGAGACCTGCCCGGTGGCACACACGAACCGCTACGGCGGTGGATGGTTCCCGGTCACCCACGAGCTCGTTTCCGAGATTGCGAACGACACGGACCACTACACCAGCCGCACCGTGGTGATTGGTAATGGTCGCCCCGGCGACGACGCGCCGCCGGCCCCGATTGGTGTCGTTCCGCCGATCTCCTCGGACCCGCCGTTCCACCAGATTGCCCGTCGCATCATTCTCCCGGCGTTGGCCCCTCGCCCGGTCGCGGCGTTGGAGCCGCGCGTGCGTGAACTGTGCAAGAGCCTGCTGGAGCAGGTGCAGGACAACGAGATCGTCAACGGCTCGTCGGACTACGCCCAGTACATCCCGGCGAACGTCGTGGAACTCTTGTTGGGTCTACCGCACGAAGACGAGGACCTCTTCCGTCACTTCATCCACGTCGCCCTCGAGGGTGTCGACGAGCCGGATCCGGACAAGCGCATCGAGATGTTCACCCCGCTCGAGGAGTACATCACTCGCGTCGTCGAAGAACGTATGGCGAACCCGGGCGATGACCTCATCTCCTATTTGCTCAGTGTTGAAGTCGGAGGCCAGAAGTTGGCCCCCGAGCACATCTTCGGCACGGTGGTTCTGGTTCTCATCGCGGGTATTGACACCACGTGGTCGGCCATTGGTGCATCGTTGTACCACCTGGCCACGCACCCCGAGGACCGTCAGCGACTCGTCGACGAGCCGGAATTGATTCCGACGGCCGTTGAGGAATTCCTGCGCTTCTATGCGCCGGTGTCCATGGCTCGTTTGGTCAAGGAAGACTTTGACTTCCACGGTTGCCCGATGAAGAAGGATGACTGGATTCTGCTGGGCTTCCCGGCCGCGAACCGCGACCCGAAGGCCTTCAAGGATGCCGACAAGTTCATCATCGACCGTGAGGTCAACCGTCACCTCGCCTTCGGACTCGGTATTCACCGTTGCGCGGGTTCGAACTTGGCGCGACTCGAGATGCAGGTTGCTCTGGAGGAATTCCTCCTGAAGTTCCCGAACTTCGAGTTGGCGGACGAGTCGGCCGTGACCTGGTCGCAGGGCCAGGTGCGTGGACCGCGCAACCTGCCGCTGCGCATTCTGAAGTAACGCGCAACTCGCGCCCCCGGCGCCCGCCTCTAGAAGGTGGGTGTCGGGGGCGTTGTGCGTTGGCGCACGAGTCGAATTCCCATCCAGAGTCCAACACCGAGCACCGCGATGGCAATCAGGATCAAACCTGACGTCTGGTAGGCGTGCGCGATCGAGTGGATCAGATCAGTGAGCGTGGTGCGCGCCAAATCTTCCTTGATTTTGGACAAGGAGAATGACGCGTGGGCCAAGTTGTAGGAGACGCCAACCGCGAAGATGCCGGGACCACCCACAGCCAACCCGAAGGCCCACAGTTGGCGCTTGGGATTACGGACGAGGAAGCGTGCGGTCAAGAATGCCCCCAGCACGCTCAGGATCGTGAGGATCCATCCGGTCGTCATTAGGGAGCTGCCAATTGGATACGAGGTGCCGTTCGGCTTCAGTGTGAGAACCGCCGACGGTGCAATGAGATCGGGATTGTTCGGGAAAGCGGCGTCCGCCTGGTGGAGTGCACTCGTGAATTGACGCAACAACGGCGTGAAGTCAACTGTTCCGTTCTTCCCGGTGTCTAGCAGGATGAAGGACTGGCGAACGACGCTACGGATCATGTCCTGTGTGGCGGGATCTTTGGCCGTCGCGATAATGGTGGAGACGAAAAGATCATGCTGCGCGTCGAAGGCGGCGTAGTCGTGAGCGGGAATGTGACCACGGATATCGGACAGCATGGCGTTCGCCATTGCCGTGGCCGTCGGTTCCTCGATCGAGGCACTGATGACGATGTTGGAGATCGTGACGCTGTTCGTTAGTCCGCCGACGGTGCGCAGTCCCGTGGCGAAAAAGACCACTACGGACATGAGTAGCAACAAGATGACCGCGGCGATGCGGCGATAGATCGGATTCGGTGTTGATCGTCCCAACAATGCGTCTTGGGTGGCAGCGGAATAGGCGGTGGGCATTGGGAACTCCTTGAGGGTTCCTTACGTTCTAGTCGCCGCGACGGGACTGCGCGTTACGAGAGTCGAAGATCTGTGGTTCCCGAGGCCCAAATCTCCGCCATCCAACGCTCGACGTCGTCGACGGAACGAGGAAGACCCGACGACATGACACGAGATCCAGTTGGGGTCACGAGCACGTCGTCCTCAATGCGCACCCCGATACCTCGGTATTCCTCGGGCACCGTGAGGTCATTGGCCTGGAAGTACAACCCGGGCTCCACGGTAAGGACGTATCCGACCTGAAGTTCGCCGAGGTACACCTCGTTGCGAGAGTTCGAGCAGTCGTGCACGTCAATGCCCAACATGTGACTGACGCCGTGCAACGTGTAGCGACGGTGGAGCTGACGGTCGCGCCGCAGGGCCTCGGCGGGGTCGGCCGTCAAGATGCCGAGGTCGTGCAGACCTTCGGCCAAGACCGCCATCGCGGCGTCATTGGGCGCCATGAAGGATGCACCGGGCTTGACCGCGGCGATGCCGGCTTCCTGGGCGGCGAGCACGAGTTCGTAGATGCGGCGCTGGGCGGGAGAGAACGTGCCGTTGATCGGCATCGTGCGCGTGACGTCGGCGGTGTAGAGGTTGTGGCACTCCACGCCGGCGTCTAGCAACAACAATTCTCCCGATCGCACAATCCCGTCATTTTTCGTCCAGTGCAGGATCGTGGCGTGGGCGCCACTGGCCGCAATGGTGTCGTACCCAACGTCGTTGCCCTCCACGCGAGCGCGCAAGTTGAAGACGCCCTCGATCACGCGCTCACCACGTCCCTCGGCCGCCGGGAGGGCTCGCACGACGTCTTCGAAGGCCTTGACCGTGTAATCAATGGCGAGCTGCAGCTGCGCCACTTCGAAGTCGTCTTTCACGAGACGCATTTCGGACAGGAACTCGCTAATGGCGTGGTCGTTCTCACCAGCCGCAACCATCGCGTCGACGCCGGCGTCAAATCCGCGCAAGGTGGCAACGGGTCCGGCGACCGAACTGAGGTCCTTGGCGAGTTGGTCCATCGGGGCGGTCTCCACGCCGTAGAAGACGGCGGCCTCGGCGACACCGCGCCGCTTGCCGACCCAGAGCTCGCCGTAGTTGGCGTCGGTGAAGAACTCGTGGGTTCGGTGGTCTCGGCGCTCTGCGACGTACAGGGTCGATCGCGGACCCGAGGGACTTGGTTGGATGACGAGGACCGCGTCGGATTCAAAGCACGAGGTGAGGTAGTAGAAATCGGTGCCGGGTCGGAACCGGAAGTGCGTGTCGTTCGCCCGGACCTTCGGATTTCCCGTGGGGATGACGAGCGTGGTCGTCGGAAACTGCTCTCCGAGGCGTCGCCGGCGATCCGCGCAGAATTCCGCCGCGGGGTGCACCGTCGTCTCGAGAGGCTCCTCGGCCCAATCTCTCGTCATCTGGTCGAACAGAGCCCGAGGACACGGTGGACGGTGCGGTCCGATCCACACCCAGTGCTCCGAAATCGGGTGATCTTCAGAAACGTCGGGCTCGGGGAGGGTGTTGTTGTCGCTCACGGTGCCTAACTTACCCTCCGTCTCGGCGCCGAGCTCGGCCGATCTAGGGTGTTCTCTATGAGAAGTGGCGTGCTCTCCGGGTCGCTCGGGGCGGGAGCTGTCACTGCATTTCTCCAACGCGGACGTAATTTTCGACGCTCTCCGGACAAGGAGTAGCGATGGCGGCCTCCCGGGAACAGCGTTTAGAACACCTCGCCCGCGAGCACAGCTCGGCGGTCGCGAACTACCTGCGTCGCCGTCTCTACCCGCTCAGTCCCGCCGATCTTGACGATCTTGTCGAAGAAGTCCTCGTCGTCTGCTGGCGGCGGATCGATGCGGTCCCGGCGGACGCCGAGTTGCCCTGGATGATCGGCGTGGCCCGCAATGTGCTTAATAATGCGCGTCGGTCGCAGAATCGCCGGTCAGCCTTCGTGGCGACCTTGTCGCCGGCGGAGGCGGACGCTTCGGCTGAGGAGTACGTCGTCGCCGACGCGTCGATCCGAGACGCACTCGTTGAGATGAGCGAATCTGACCGAGAAATCCTGCTTCTGCACTTCTGGGATGGCCTCGACGCGAGCCAGCTGGCCACCGTCTTGTCGGTCACGACGAACGCCGCCGCGGTGCGACTCTCGCGGGCCCAAAGCCGTTTCAAAGAAAACTTCTCGAAAGCCGAAAATGCGTGAAATTTTTGACGCCGACCGCACAGGAACCACGTACATGGGGAAATGGGTGATGTCGTGAGTGAACACAACGAAATGTGGGAGTCCCGGTTACGGGCGGCTGACTCCTTTGCGGGTACGCCCTACGAACACGCCGATCTGGCCGCCGTGCTGGAACGCGTGACCGCGATGCCGCGGGTGACGAAGGCGTCGTTCGCGCAGGGATTCCGGATGAAGATGGCGTCAGCCGCCGCCGCGGCCGTTCTCGTGACCTCCGGTGGTATTGCCGTGCTGTCGTCGGCGGGTTCAATGGCGCCCGCGCTGGCCTTGGGGGCGGCCGCGAAAACGTCGGTCACCACCACACCGCAGGCCTCGTTCGTCGGTCGACCGGACATGATGCTCGCTAATCTCCGGCTGGTAGCTGGCCCCGACTTGACGACGGGAACGACGTCGGCCCGGGCGTACGTCTTTGTGGAACCTTCCGATCTCGCCGCCGCATCCGACACGGTGGCGCGCGCCCTCGGCGTTGTGGGTACTCCATCGGCGGTACCGGCAACGAACACGTCGTGGACGGTGGGCTCGGCGGAATCGGGCTACATCGACTTCTGGAGCGACGGTTCCATTCTCAGTTGGTCCTACACCCAGTCGGCCGCCGGTGGTGGTGTGGTGAGTTCTCCGCCCACGACACCCGCCACGGGTGCGACGAGCGGAACTGGCTCGGCACTGTCGAATGACGAAGCTCTGTCGCGCGCGCAGAATCTATTGAGTGCACTCGGGGTGTCTGGAACCTTCGGTGACCCGCAGTTCTCCACTGATCAGGTCTCGCCGTACGGTTCGTCGACCTCGACGTGGTGGACGACCGTGAATCTGCCCTGGTACGTCAACGGCATCGACACCAGTAATTCGTTCTCCTTCACCTTTGACGAACACGGAAACCTCGCGTCGGCGAATGGCCTCGTCGCGACAGTGACGGACAAGGGTATCTACCCCGTGGTCTCCGAAGTCACGGCGGCCCAGGAGCTTATTGCGAGTTACGGGAATTTCTCGGGGGGCGGCGTGCCGTCGACCACTCCGGTCACGGTGGTCACGCCCGTCAGCGTGCCGACAACGGACGTAACGAGCACGACAACGCCGGTCCCGTCCGTCGGTACCTCACCGGGTTCCGTGGGCACGACCGTACCGAGCTCGGTGGCCGGTGAGCCTCCGGCCACGACGGAGACGACCGTGCCGACGAGCGACCCGACGCCGGTCACCGTCGAGACACCGGTGGTCACCTTGATCAGTGCGACTCTCCAATACGGCGAATACACCTTGAGCGATGGCACCGACGCGTTGCTGCCGGAGTACGTCTTTACGGCGGACAATGGTGGGACTTACACGCAGATGGCTGTTGACCCGCACTACGTGAGTTTGGCCGATCGTCCGTCGGGCGTCATGCCCATGGCTCGCTAGTTGGCCCAGGCCGTTCGGGCCGCGCAATAGGCTCGGCGAATGGAAATCTCGCTCGAACAGCACGGTCCCGTCGCTCTCATTACCTGGAACGACGGCGACAACCGGATCAACCTCGACTCGTTGGCGCGACTCAATGAGATCTTCGATGAACTCGACACCATTGAGGGTCCGTTGGCCGTGGTGTGGACCGGGGCAGGCAAGTTCTTTTCCAACGGCCTCGACCTCGAACGATTTGCCCAGCGTGCCGACGAAATGAACGAAACCATCTCGGTTCTCCATCGCCTCTTCGGTCGCATCCTCCTCTTTCCGGCGTACACCGTCGCGGCGATCAACGGCCACGCGTTCGCTGGGGGAGCGATGCTGTCGTGCACCACGGACCTTCGGGTCATGCGATCAGACCGCGGATTTTGGTGTCTGAACGAAGCGGAATTGGGTCTGCCGCTCACTGAAGAAATGGCTGCGTTAGTACTCGGTCGCCTGCCGGCCGCAGCGGCTCGAGAAGCCATGCTCACGGCCCGCCGCTTTGACGCCGAGGCCGCGCTCGTCGCCGGCATCGTCGACGTGATTGTCCCCGAGGCCGAGGTGCTGTCGACCGCGATCGCTCGTGCGGCAGCCATTGCCGACAAGGATCGTCGCGTGATCAAGGTGCACAAGCGCCAAGCGTTCGGCGACGTGGGTCGCCGCGTGGGCTTCCTGACTGACTAATCCGCCCGGTCAGCTCCTGCGGGTTCGACACCAGAGACTGGTGCCGCCGGTGTGGAGTCCGTGCAGAATCCGCCCATCTCTGAGGGTGCTCATGCGGTACGGCTCAGATTCTCTGAGAGGGCTTTTGCGTCGCCCTGCGTGACGCCGCCCGCTCACGACGAGCGCAGTACGTGACGTAGGTGACGTCTCCGCTAGACAAACAAAATGCCCCCCGCCGGTTTCCCGGCGGGGGGCATTTTGAGAACTACTAGTGCAGCCAGGTCGCCGGTGAGGTGTAGCTCACCTTCGTCGTGGTCAGCGCCTGCGAGTTCGGGTCCACGTGGTAGACCGTCGTGTTCACGGCAGTCGTGTACTGGTTCGCAGCACCGCTACCTGAGGTCACCTTGACCAAGTAACCACCGGTCAAACCCTGGTGGTTCGTGCTCGAGTACGCCAGCGGCACAACGGCCGGGGTCGCGAAGCTCGTCGACGTCAAAGCGCCTTCGATGCCACTGCGAGTCGGCGTGCCATTGTTCGAGGTCACCTTGTACAGAGCCTCAAGGAAGGCCACCGACCACGCGACACCGTACTGCTGGTTGCCGTTGAGGTACTTGTTCTTCGAGAACGCTTCCGCGCTCACACCGTTCATGGTCGAGCCATTCTCAGCGGTCAGAACCTTGCTGGTCCAGGCGTTCCACTTGTTGGTGGTCAGCTTGGTCGCGGGAAGGAACGTCATTGAGTACGCGCCAGTCTCGTTCGCATTGTTCACCGTCTGCGGGTCCGAGCCAACGCCCGAGATGAAGAAGGTCGGCTTGTAACCGAGCTGCTTCGCCGCGGTCAGCGCCAGCGTGGTGCCCTGCGGAACCGTGTCCAACACAACGACCTTGATGCCCGCACTCTGGAACTTCGCGAGTGTGGTCTTGAAGGTGCCCTGGTTGAAGACGACGTCCGTCGCGTTGTAGGTCTCAGAGTCGTTCGGCGTCACGCCACCGTTCTTCAAGCCCTGCAGTCCGTCCTGACCGAAGTCGTCGTTCTGACCGAGGTAGCCAACCTTGGCGCTCTTCAGCGCGGCGGTCGCCTTGATGTAGGTCGCGAACATCTTGCCTTCAGCGAGGTAGTTGGTCTGGAAGCCGTAGAGGCCCGGGTAGCTCGTGGGGTTGTTCCAGTAGTGGGAACCCGAGTTCACGAACAACTGCGGCACGCCGGCGTTCTTCAACGTGTTCTCCACGCTCACCTGCGTCGCGGTGCCCAAGGAACCGACCGTGGCGAACAGGCCACCGGAGGTGTTCAGCAAGTTGGCCGTCTGCGAGGTGGTGTCGTTACCGGCACCACAGATGCCCAAGTTGTAGCAGTCGTTCTTCACGATGAAGTTGACCTTCCAACCGTTGACGCCACCGTGGGCATTCACGTAGTTGAAGACCGAAATCGCCGACTTCGATACGTCGGCGAAACCGAGAGCTGCCAGTCCGCTGAGCGGAACGGTGGCACCAATCGTGATCGTCTTAGTACCCGCGTTCACACCCGGGTCAGTCGATGCACCGGCGGGCAGCGAGCCCATTCCAGCAGTCGCCAATCCGAGTGACAAAACGGACACCGACGTTAGGGCAACGCCCAGACGACGGAATTTGCGATTCATAAGTCCATCCCTTTCGTAGCTGAGGAATCCCCCCCAGACTCAAAAGAGTAGTCACTGAACTAGGACTTGTGCCTATCAGCCCAGAACTTTTGGCCGGACTATCTCACACCGTGACGACGACGTGATTAATTACTGCTGGCGCTGTGTTGACTGCTTTTGGACGAGACCCTTGAGCAAGTGAATCAGTCCCGCCAAACCTCGAGGGGCGGTGATCATGGTGACAATTAAAAGACCACCGAACAGGATGTTCTGGAAGTTGAGACCGAAATTGGAATTCGGGTCAATACCGACCGTGTTCGAGATCCAATTCGTGATCTGCGTTGCGTAGACGGCCAGAAGACCACCGTAAACCGCGCCCTGCAGAGTGCCCATTCCTCCCAGAACCATGTACGTGACGAGAGAAATCGACAGAACGTAGGGAAAACTGGCGGGGCTCACGGTGCCGTTCATGTAGGCGAACACGGCGCCGCCGAGACCGGACAAAGCGGCCGAAATAGCGAAGGCCAAGGTTCGCGTCCGGGGCAGGTTTAGTCCCACGAGTTCGGCGGCCACGTCGTTGTCACGCACGAGCCGCATGGCTCGACCGGTCTTACTGGCGAACAGGTTCGACACAATAAAGAAGGCCACCGTGCACACCAAGATGCCCAAGATCGCGTCGTACTGATAGTTGGTCGCAATGATCTCTAAAGGACCGCCACCGACCAAATTCGCGAACCAGTGAGGTGCCGTAGGTGTCTGGAGGGAAATTCCCTGGGACCCACCCGCCCACGGTCCGAGACTCTCGGGCAACTGCGGCAGTGCCACCGCGAAGGCCAGGGTCATGCCGGCGAGATAGGGGCCGCGCAACTTAGTGGCGGGTAGTCCCATGATGACCCCGCCCAGCGCCGCAGCGGCGGTGGCGAGAATCAAGGTGATCACCATTGGAGTCGATGAGAAATGTTGCAGCCACAAGGCGGTCACGTATCCACCAATGGCCATAAATCCGGAGTGGCCCAGGGAAATCTGGCCGCTCCAGCCGGTCAAGAAGGAGAGACCCAGAATGGTGATCGCGTAGGCCGTCGCGAGCGCGAGAAGTTGATTGTTCGATCCCGAAAGGAAGAACGTAATACCGATAGCAATGGCGCCACCGAGCAGGCTCAGCACGACTCGCTGCAGGGTTGTGGTGTTCCGCAACATCAGACGCGCCGCGCGGTGTTCTTGGTGAAGAGTCCCTGGGGGCGGATCATGAGAACGACGATCAAAATGAGGACCGCGATGAGGTCCGCGTAATTCGAGTTCCAGTAGTCATTGATGAATTGCATGAGAATGCCCAAGCTCACTCCCGCCACCAACGCGCCGAGGGGACTCTCCAAACCACCAATCGCGGCGGCGACAAAGCCGAGGATGAAGATGCCGTCCATCATTGAAGGAGACATGCCCGAGGGATTGATCGCGACGACGACGGCAGCGACGGCGCCGACGACGCCCGCGATGCTCCATCCGAGGGTCAGGAGTCGATTCACGCGTACGCCCAACAACTTGGCAACCTCCGGCGCCAACGCACTGGCCCGCAGCTGCAATCCGAGCTTGGTGTAGTTGAACAACACGGTCACGAGCGCCATGGCACCCACCGCGAGAACAATCTGGAACACCGCGAGCGGGCTGAGGGCGGTCGGGTTGCCGCCGGCTTGGAAGTTGATCGACGAGAACGGTGCCACGGGATAGCGAGGGATGTTCGTCCAGATCGCCGTGGCGACCGCTTCGAGAACCGTGAAGAAGCCGACCATGACCACGATCGGGTTGATTTCCGCCTTGCTGTAGAGCGGTCGGACGATGAGGCGCTCGGTCAGACCCGAGAACACGAAGCCCACCACCACGCAGATCAGCGCGGCCGGCCAGAAGCCGAGACCGTGGTCCATTTGGGTGAGCCCGATGTAGGTCACAAACATCGCCATTGGACCCTGGGCGAAATTCAAGATGTGCGTGGAACGCCAAATCAAGACGAGGCACAGGGCCACGAGTCCGATGGTGACGCCATTCGTGATCCCGTAGAGCACGTCACTCAAAATGCGATTCGTCAAAAAACCGTTCATGAGGAGGGCATTCCTAGGTAGTACTCCCGCAAACTGTCGTCGGCCGCAACTTCGGCGGCCGGTCGCGACGCGATGGCGCTGCCGACGTGCAGCACGGTGGCGAAGTCGGCAATGCGCAGGGCGGACTTCGCGTTTTGCTCGACCAAAAGAACGGTCAACTTGCGCGACTCACACAGCTGACGGATCGTCGTCATGATGTCGAAGGTCACTTTTGGCGCGAGGCCTAACGATGGTTCGTCCAAAAGAAGCACCGTCGGCTGAGCGATCATCGCTCGAGCCACGGCCAGCATTTGTCGTTCACCACCGGAGAGGGTGGCGGCGTACTGCTTGCGACGCTCCTTGAGAATGGGGAACAATTCGAACTGTTCGGCAATACCCTGGGCCAAATTCACCTTGTGCGCAATGGCTCCCAAGCGCAAATTTTCGTCCACCGTGAATTCGCCAATGACCCCGCGACCTTCGGGAACGTGAGCGACACCGACTCGAGCAATTTCTTCGGGCCGCATGCCCACGAGATTGCGATCGTCGAGGAAGATCTGTCCCGATTGTGGCTCGACCAGCGCGCTAATGGTGCGCAATAGGGTGGTCTTGCCGGCCCCGTTTGCTCCCAAAACAGCGGTAATCGCACCGGACGGGGCTTCAAAACTCACATCGCGAAGGGCCTTGACGGCACCGTAGCTCACGTTGAGGTTGGTGACCTTAATCATGGTCAACCCCCAGGTACGCCTCAATCACGTCGTTGTTGGTCCGTACTTCCTCGGGTGTTCCCGTGGCGATGACGTTTCCGAAATTCAGCACAACGAGGCGGTCGACCAATGGCATCACGAATTCCATGTTGTGTTCGACGAGCAGGACGCCCATCGAGGACCGAAGACTCGTGATCAACGCGGCGAATTCTTCGAGTTCCACCTCGTCGAGTCCGGAGGCGGGTTCGTCCAACATCAACAACTGGGGCTGGATCATGAGGGCGCGAGCGACGGAGACCTTTTTGGCAATTCCGTAGGGAATGGCCGAAGGAAGCGCGGCGGCGAAATTGGCAATACCGAGGCGCTCCAAGGTCGCCATGGCCTCGTCCCGAAGTTGTTGGTTGTGTCGTCGACCACCCGGCAATCCGAGAAGTCCGGTCACGACACCGTCGCCCCGACGGCTTTGGGCTCCCGCCATCACGTTTTCCAGCACGGTGCAGTGTTCGAAGAGTCCGACACCCTGCAGCGTGCGCGCCACGCCGGAACGAGCCAATTGGTGCGGTTTGAGGTTGGTCCGCTTCGCGTGCGGAAAGTGCACTGCGCCTGCCGTGGGGCGAACGAATCCACAGGCGACGTTAAAAGCCGTGGTCTTTCCGGCGCCGTTGGGTCCGATCAGACCGACAATTTCGCCGTGTTTGACGTCAAAAGTGACGTTGGTCAGAGCGGCTAGTCCGCCGAAGCGCACTGATACGTTGTCGACCTGAAGGATCGTATTTGAGGGGGCAGCAGTATCCACGGCAGCGTTAAACCTAGTCGCTTCCTGACTTTTGGGGAAATTCTGAGGCCCTATTTTCCGGTTCCGGACGCCGCCACGAGAAGAATGTCGAAAAAAGTGAGATTTCGACGTAAGAGTTCCACTGCCCGCGACAAGTAGAGAGCATGAAGCGAACTCAAACTCCCTCACTCACCACCCGCGTACTTCGTCGCGCGGCCGTCGGCACCGTACTTATGGGCACCGTGGCTCTGGCCTCTCCGTTGGCCGCGGGTGCCGACGTCGTTGCCTCCTCGGCTCCGTCGATTACCGCGGTCGCCGGTACGTCCGGCGACGTCACCGTGACCTGGACGGATAATGCGCCGGACGCCACTTCGCTCGACGTCATTCTCTACGACCAGTCGGGCAACGTCGTTGTCGACGACAACGTGGCGCCCACCGCGACGACCGACATATTGAATAACGTCGCCGATGGTGGCGGTTACACCCTCAGCGTCGTCGCCCACACGCCGTCGGGTGATCTGAGCTCCGATTCCACGGCGGCGTTTGATATCACGGGTGGCGCCTACGTTCTCGACAACGCACCGTCGATCACAGCTGTTGCCGGTTCATCGGGCGACGTCACCGTGACGTGGACGAATGACGCGGCCGACGCGTCGTCGCTCGACGTTGCGCTCTACGACCAGAACGGCAACGTGGTCCAGGAAGACACCTTGTCGGCGTCGGCGACGACGGACACTTTCTCAAACGTGGCCGACGGCACCGGCTACTACGTCGTCGTGACAGCCACGACCCCCGGGGGCGACCTCTCGTCGGATCCGTCCGGCTCCTTTGACCTCGCCGGCGGCGCGTATTCCGATGACGCCGCGCCGACCCTTGTGTCCCTCGACGCGACCAATGGCGTGATCACGGTGACGTGGTCGTCCAACGCGAGCGACGTCTCGGGATACGACGTCATCGTGACCGACGGAAACGGCACGCAGATCGCCGACGACAGTGTCGGAGCGGGCGCGACGAGCGACAGCTTGCCGGCGGTCGCCGACGGCACGGGATACGAGATCTCAATCGTCGCGCACACGCCCATTGGTGACTTCACCACGTCGTCGGGCAACGTCAACATTGCGGGTGGCACCGTCGCCCACATCCCGGTGGACCCGATTCCCGTGGTTGTGGGGCCCGGCACCGTCGTGGACCCGAGCACCGTTTCGGTCACGCCCATTAGCAACGGCGATGGTGGATGGACCATTTCGTGGCCCGAGGTCACGGACGCGAGCAGCAGTGGCTGGTACGAAGTGACGACCGATCAGGGTGACATCTGCACGGTGGACTCCGACGGTGTGGCCGGTGACACGGCGACGTGTGACCTCAGCGCGCACGCGGACGGTTCAACCGAGCTCACTGGTGTGACCGTGACCTACTACCCGTTGCACGTGATTGCGTACGACCTCGCCGGTGCCGGCGCTCCGTTGTCGGCCGCGGGGGCATCGAATGGCACGGGTGGCTCGACGGTGGCGCCGGTGCGCTTCGACAAGACGGCTACGCCTCGTGACCTCGAACGACACACGGTGGCTCTCGGCCACGTGAGCTCGCCGGCACCTACGGCGCCGTGGGCTCTCGGCGCCGTGATGATCGGTGGCGTGGCGGTTCTCTTCAGTGCGGCGATCGCACTGCTGCGCCGCCGCCGGGTTCTCTAAGCGTCGGGCGGGCAGTACAGCCCGAGCGTGTTGCCGTCGAGATCGACGATGAGGGCAACGGATCCATAGTTGTTTGGTAACTCGGTGGGCGCGACACGAACGCGCCCACCGAGTTCTATTGCTCGTGCACAGTGGGTCTCCAGGTCGCTGACCTCCCAGTACACAATGAGACCGGTAGGGATCTCGCCGTTGGCGATTTCAATGTCGCCCTGGACGGCGTCGGCCGGACCGTGATGATCAAAGAAGGCGTGACGTCCGCTGTCTGCCACGTTGACGTCCCATCCGAAAAGCGAGGACAGGAATTGTGATTGTTCCGTGACGTTCTCGGAATTGAACTGAAAAAAACGAAGTCGTGCGCCCACGGGTCTGAATCTAGATTCCCCGTCCGCCTCTACGATGGTGCTGTCCCCCCGCCGAATTTTTCGGCTCAGTCAAGGAGTTCGTGTGCGCGCCCTCGCCACCTTCTGTGTTCGTCATCGCCGTGTCGTCCTCGTGGCGTGGATTATTGCCTTCATCGTGACCTTCGCCATTGGTCGAGCGGTGGGTACGAACTATTCCAATAACTTCAGCTTGCCCGGTACGGAGTCCACAAAGGCACTCGAGCTGATCAAGCTGCACGAGCCCACTCAGGGTGGGGACACCGACCAGATCGTGTTCGCCGCCCCCGCGGGAAAGACGATCATGTCCCCCGCGGTGATCGCGGCGATCAACACCACCCTCGCCGACGTCGCGAAATTGCCGCACGTGTCGAAGATCGTCTCGCCGCTTTCGCCGCAGGGAGTCTTCTACGTCAGCTCCGACAAGACCATCGCGTACGCCAACGTCACCTTTGACGTCATCGCACCCAAGATCACGACGGAAGAAGCAAAGACGTTCGTGGCGACGGCGACGAAATTTAACGGCACGGCTGGTCTCGAGGTAGCAGTGGCCGGTCAGGTGGCCGAAGCGGCCAACAAGGTCACCATCGGCGGCACCGGCATCGGTGCGCTGGCCGCCCTCGTCGTCTTGTTGCTGGTCTTTGGATCGATCTTTGCGGCCCTGATGCCGCTGACGAGTGCACTCATCGCCCTCGGGACCGCGACATCGATCATCGGCATGTTGACGCACGTGATGGCGATGCCGATGTTCGCCCCGGAACTCGTGATTTTGATTGGTCTTGGTGTGGGCGTCGACTACGCCCTCTTTATCGTGACCCGACACCGACAAGGCCTTCTCGAAGGCCTGAGCGTCGAAGAGTCAATTATTCAGGCGGTCAACACGTCGGGACGGGCCGTGTTGTTCGCCGGCATCATCGTGTGCATTGCCCTGCTCGGCATGTTCGCCCTCGGCGTGAGCTTTCTCTACGGCTTGGCGGTCGCCGCGTCCATTGGTGTGGCGTTCACCATGATCGCGGCCCTGACGCTGCTCCCCGCGATTCTCGCTTTTGTGGGTCCTCGCATTCTCTCCGGCAAGCAGCGCAAGAGCTTGGCCACCAATGGTCCGCGACCGGCCAGCGCCGCGAAGGGCTTCTGGACGAACTGGGCGAACTTCATTGATCGTCGTCCCGCAATCCCGGCGATCGTCGCGACGATCTTGATCGTGCTCATCGCGGTGCCGTTCTTCTCCATGCGTCTGGGATCTTCGGACCAGGGCAATGACCCGCTCGGCACGACGACGCGAACTGCATATGACCTGATTGCAAAGGGTTTTGGTCCGGGGTATAACGGACCGCTGCAGCTCGTGTCGGAAGTCCACTCACCGGCCGAGTTTTCCGCGTTTGCCGAGTTGTCGCAGGCCGCCAAGACCACTCCTGGCGTTCAAAGTGTCGCGTGGTTTCCGAAGACTCCGGTTGCCGGTTGCGTGACGGCTTCCTGTCTGCCGGCGTCGTTCAATGAACTCGAAGTCGCCATCGTCGTCCCAACGTCGGCACCGCAGGACGCGGCCACGACGACATTGATCTCGACGTTGCGACACGACGTCATCCCACCCATTACCAAGAACTCCACCTTGGTCGTCTACGTGGGTGGCATCACCGCGGTGTTCGTTGACTTCGCTCACGTCCTTTCGTCGAAGTTGCCTCTGTTCATCGGGCTCGTCGTCCTACTGTCGTTCCTTCTTCTCGCGGTCGTGTTCCGAAGTGTTCTCGTGCCGATCCTCTCCGCCGTGATGAACCTCTTGTCCATCGGTGCGGCTTTCGGTGTGCTGACGGCAGTGTTTCAGTGGGGGTGGCTGGGCGATCTCTTCGGCGTGAATCGACCAGGACCCATCGAAGCCTTCTTGCCCGTCATGATGTTCGCGATCTTGTTCGGTCTCTCGATGGACTACCAAGTCTTCTTGGTCTCGCGCATGCACGAAGAGTGGCAGAAGTCGGGGGACAATCGAACGGCGGTCCGTCTCGGACTCGCGCGAACCGGTAAGACCATCACGGCCGCTGCGGCCATCATGATCGTCGTGTTCGCGTCATTCATCTTGGGTGGCGAGCGCGTCATCAAGGAGTTCGGCTTGGGCCTCGCCGGCGGTGTTCTGGTGGACGCCGTCATTATTCGTATGGCGATTGTTCCGGCTGTGATGTTCCTCTTCGGGAAGGCGAACTGGTGGTTCCCGAAGAGCCTCGACAAGGTGTTACCGAAGATCGGACTCGAGCACGACTGATCTCTCCGTTACGGAGGAATGTCAGTGTGTATCGACAACGACGTGATCGTTGTCGCGCCGTCCCGTGCTCGCGGGTAGGAGGAAACTCAGCGCGAAGGCGACGAGCAGGATGACCGACGAAATAAGAAACGCGAGTCGATATCCGGACGTCAGCGCGACGGGCGAATAGGGATGGGCGAACGTGTTCGAGCGCGACGTCGCCGCCGTGGCGAGCGCGGCGAGGCCGAGAGAACCCCCGATCTGGCGCGCAGTATTCAAGATGCCCGAGGCGAGGCCCGCATCCGCGCGATCGACATCACTCGTGGCCGCGGTGGCGAGTGGCGTGAACAAGATGCCCATGGCGAACGACGCGACGATGGCGGCCGGCAACACCACGGTCCAGTACGACGACGTCGATTGAATCGTTGACAACCACGCAAAACCCAAAGCCGCCGTCAGAGTGCCCACGAACAGAAGAGGTCGCACTCCGGCGCGTGAGGTCAATCGCGAACTGACCTGGGCACCCGCAATGATCGCGACCGACATTGGGGCGAACGCGAATCCCGCACGGAGCGCGCTCATGTGCAGAACGTTTTGTAAGTAGAAACTCAAGAAGAACCACATTGAGAAGAAAGCCCCTCCGATCAGGAGCATCACGATGTCGGCACCCCGAAGAGATCGGCTGCGGAAGATGCGAAACGGAAGGAGCGGGTGACTCGCCACTCGCAATTCCCAAAAGATGAAGACCACGATGCCGATGGCGCCCGCGAAGAAACACGACGTTGATGTGGTCGACGTCCACCCGGCGGAGCTCGCGTGCACGACGCCGTAGACGATGGCGCTGAGCGCACCGGTCACAAGTAGCGAACCCATGATGTCGAGCTTCACGAGGGCGTCCTGATTACGCATTTCGCGAAGGTAGAGAAGCGCGATGATGCTCGCGGCAATACCGATGGGCACATTGATGAAGAAGATCCATCGCCAATTCAGTTCACCGACGAGAATGCCACCGAGCAACACGCCGACGGCCCCACCCGCACCGGCGACGGCACTCCACGCGCCGATGGCGCGCGGCAATTTTTCGCCGCGGAAGGTCGTCACAATGATGGTCAAAGTGGCGGGGGACAGAATTGCTCCACCAATTCCGTGGAGAGCTCGCACCGCGATCATCTGACCGCTGGTCGCGGCAAATCCGGCACCGATCGACGCGATGGTGAAGATCGCTAGTCCGGTGAGATAGACCAAACGTCGACCGAAGAGGTCCGCCGCTCGACCTCCGAGGAGGAGGAATCCGGCGAAGGTCAGCACGTAGGCGTTGACGACCCACTGCACGCCCGCGTCGGAAAAGTGGAGGTCGAGCTGGATACTCGGCAAGGCCACGTTGACGATGGAGACGTCGAGAACGACCATGAATTGGGCCAAGCACGCAATGGCGAGGATGAGGCCGTCAGGGGCGTGACGGTGGGTGGTGGCTGCCTCCTGCATGACGTGATGCTAGAGGTCGGGGCCCAAATGGCCACGGAATCACGTCGTGACCGCGGATGACGTCGGGCGTGAAGAGGTGGCGTCGAGCGATTTTGAGCGGCTTTTCTATATACCGACGTGCTGTGGATCATCGAAATGGGAAAATTCCGGTCCTATACTGAAAAAAAAAGTCTCGTACAGTTCGATATTCATTCCGGAGTCACGTGCAGTTCGCGCTCCGATCCTGAAAGGTCACAGTTGACGCATCACGGCTCGGATCCGCCGAGGGACATTGTCCCGAGTGAGGTGGGGAATTGAACCCATTTCGGCGATCTCTCCCCCCTGTTGTGCTCAGCCTTTTTCTGGCGCTCTGTGTAGCGTCCGGCTTTGTCACGCCGGTAGCCAGTGCCACGTCGGGCACGGCGCCGACCCACAACGGGGCAACGGCCACGATCGCGCCGTCAATTTTGGGTCTTCCGAGCGTGAACCAGATCACGGGTCTGGTGGGCAACACCACGTTCGTATTGCCCCCAGCTCCGGGCATCAAGTGGCGATATTTGTCGGTTCAACTGACGTGGCCGACCTTCATCGCGGGCGGCTCACTGGAGGCCATTGACGCGACGAATAACGACACGCGACTCGCGACGTTGACGTCACCTACGGATCTCACCAAGACGCAGAACTGGCTCATTCCCATCGACGGGAAGATGGGCAAGACCGTCACGATCGTCATCAACTCCTATATTCGCGAAACGAATTACACGGCCAACTGTGGTCCCAATACGACCGGCGTGGTGATTCGCGCCGCGCCGCTGTCGGTGGGCTACGTGGCGCAGCCCATCCCACTCAGCGTGGGTTCCTACCTCTTAGGACCCATCAACCGACTTCTCCTACGCGTATCGACAGGCTTCCGTTATGACGTGGCCGGTGCCGCCACTCAAGTAACGGCGATGACGTCGGCCAACAACGTGAACCGTTCGCTGAACGCGGTCTTGGTATCGACCGACGAACCGTGGTCGAATCTCAAGGCTCCCTCCCGCTTCGACCGAGTCGTGACGTTCGACCCCGCAGCTCCCGCGGCGTTGACGGTGAACCCGGACCCGCGTGTGGGTCTCGTTATTTCGGGTTCGGGTGAGGGGCTCGCTCGTCAGGTGCGCCTTCTCGGTTCGAGAATTGCCGCACTGTTGCAGACTGACTCTGTGCGAGGCCTGCTCGTCCAAGGCGCCGCCCAGAATCCTGGCACCACTCTCACCCTCGAACAGCTGGGCATCAATACCCAGGTCGTGAGCGGCGTTGGCAACTTCTCGATTCCCCTGAACTTCACGCAAGCCACGGTGGGTTACGAGTTCAAGGGAGCGATCTTGAATCTCCACGGAGCCGCTCAAGCTCCGCCCCTGGGTACAGCCGCATCGTTGACCCTCGAGATCAACAACATTCCCGTGACGTCGACAAAGTTGCAGCCGAACGGGTCCTGGTCGATGACCGCAACGTTGCCGTGGCAGGAGATTCAGAGATCGGTCAACATCGCCATCGTCGTTTCATTCTTTGGGTACGAGGGCGCGTGTGCTCAATTGTCGCCGTTGGCGGTTTCCGTCGACTCCAGTTCGGTCATCACGCTAACGCCGGGGGCGCCACTAAACGCCAATGGATTTGCCGCGATGCCGCAATTGCTCCTACCGGCGGCGAATGTGGTGATCGATCCAAACTTCCACGATCTCCAGCTCGCGGTGCAACTCGTCTGCGGTATTCAGCGCACGGCCACGGTCCCGCTGAGCTTGACGGCAATCAGTCCCTCCTCGTGGGACCAAGCCTCGCCCGCAATCATCGTGGCGCGACCGACGGACGAACTCGCCAAGAAGCTCTACCCCGTCACACCCATCAATGGCACGGTCATCTTCACGGACAACAAGGGCAACGGCACCATCATCACTGACCCGAACGTGTCGTTCTTGTCGATCGGCCACAGTTCCACCCAAGCCGGTGTAGTGACGTTGCTCGAAAACAAGGGGCAGGGCGCACAAGAGCTCATCAACGCGCTCAATCAACAGAGCAATGGTTGGGTCTCTCTGGCGGGTGACACGGCGGTCGTCGGTCCCGATGGACAACTCCTCACCGCCTTTACCGTTACCCCCACATTGCCCAAGACCACCGAAGTGTTGGTCCAGTGGCTCCAGCGTCCTTTCGTACTGTTCCTTCTCGGGGCATTCGCGATTCTGTTCTTCTTGATGCTGATTCCTTTCTTGCGCCGACTCCTCAACCGCTTGCGATTCTGGCGCTCGGGGCCGACGGAGGATCCGACGGACGCGAAGGCCGCCGCGGATGACGAGTCGGACATGCATGATCCACTCGCCGATAATGAGCAGGCGAGTGACCCTGCCAGCCCGTCCGACGAAACCGCTTCGACCGAAGGCGACAAGGCGGTTGAACCGAGTGACGCCGCACAAGACGCCGAGACGAGCGACGCCGCACAAGACGCCGCGACGAGCGACGAGAGTGTCGGTGCACCGACCGATGACGCAACGTCCACGAGCGAGGAAGCAAGTCACGTCGAGTCCCCTTCGCAAGAGGACGTGACGCCAGCGGTCGACGAGCCGTCGACCGCGGCGGATGAGGCGGTGCCGGGCCCGGACGACGAGAGTTCGAATTCCGAAGCGTCACCCTCACTGAGTGAATCGCCGGGCACGGACGCAGCCAGAGGTGACCAGGGTGATGAACCCCCGGTTTCTTAGCTTCAGCGGATTCGATAGATCGAAGGCGCGAGCAACTGTCTTCATTGCGCTGCTCCTGATCGCCGGCTGGAATACGGTGACGATCTACGTGCATCAAAAGACGTCAATGGCCGCACCCGGCGGTGCTCTCGCGGCTTTCATGACTCTGGGATTTCTGCTCCTCTCGCACCGTTTGCCGTCATCCACCGGTGGCACATTGGGCGGTGACAGCGAGACGGACTGGATATTTGCGTTTGCGCTCTGTGGCGTGGGCGTCTGGATGATCTATTGGCTGCCCGGGCGCTTCGCCGACCACTTTTGGTTGTGGCGGCCGGACACTTTCGGTTTGATGGTGTGCGCCCTCGGAATCGCATCGCTGCTGGGAGGAACGCGATTTGCTTTGTGGATTGGCGCACCGATTTTTGTGACGTCGGTCGTGACCGCCCCGATCGTGCAGATCTTGGCGACGGGCACCCATCCAACGGCGACACGCGTGGCCATAGTGAGCGCACTCCTCGGCATCTCGCCATGGCTGCTCGCTCGTCCCTACACCCATGTTCGGATCTGGCGCCGCTACGTCGCCCTGGTGCCGGTCATCGTCATCGCCACGGGTGTCGCCGTGGTGATTGGCGGACCCGACTGGATGGTCAGCGTCACCGCGGGATTGATCGTGGCGGTTGGTTCATGGTGGGTGGTGCGAGCGGTGACGCCGCGTCGCAACTCCATTGCGATGCCGAACGTTCCCTTCACTCGTCAACGATGGCTACCCGTGATGGCCATCGTCGTCGGTGCGGCGTGCGTCGAACTATTGCTACCGACCGCGACATTTACACCGGTGTCGTCGTTAACCACGCCCCACGGCACCGTGCAGGGCCACTACCGCACGAGTCTGGGGCTCACCGTCACGCAGTGGTCGCTGCCATCGCCGACGCCCACGATTGAGTATCTCGTCACCACCATCACCGGGAAAAACAAGTGGACCGTTTTGACGTACCCGATGGGCACGATGCTCGCCATTCCGCAACCGGCGTGTCCGAATATTTCGACGTTTCACAATGGCCGTCGTCAGGTCACCGCCACGCTGTACCTTGACCAGGTGTACGCCTTTCGCTGGCAGTTTGTCTCGTGGCTGCAGGAACATCGCAACACGTATCAGCGCGTGGCCGTCACCATCGCGACGGGTCCCGTCGGATCATCAATTCCGCCGATCGGTGTCACCCCGTACGTGGGCGTCGACGCGGGGTACACACTCGGCAGCATCTTGGCGAATCGTCACTTGCTGTGCGAACCCTTTCCCCTAGTGCTGCAGACGGCGCTCGCGATGAATCCGAACACGACGAACGCTGATTTGATCAAACACTCCAAGGTGCACGCATGAGCGACGCGTCGGCACTCGAGTACTACCAGCGCATTTCGGAGCGCTTTCCGCAGCCTCCCCAAGAGGTCCGGATCGCTGCAGAAGAGGCGGCGCGCAATGGCTTGGAGGGCATCAACGACGACGTGATGGCCAAGGTGGCGTTCTATCCCTGGCAGAAACGCTTTTGGATCACGGTGGTCGTTGTCTTGGCGGCGGGGTTCATTATCGACCCGGTGATCACCGGGTCGATTCTCTCGGCCTTTCTCGTCGTGCTCTACAGCTTGACGGTGTACGGACGTATGCGCATCACGTTCACGGGCATCTTGTCGGACCCACCCAAACAAGACCTGTCGCACCTCGTGGCCGATGACGACCTGCCGATGTACACCATCTTGATGCCCGCGTACGACGAACCAGAAGTGATCCGCAACCTGGTTCGTGCGGTGGACGAAATTGACTACCCCCATGACCGTCTGGAGCTCCTGCTCCTGCTCGAAGAAGACGACCACCGCACCTTGGACGCGCTTTTGGAAGTTGAGTTACCCGAGAGTGTGCGAGTGCTCCTGGTGCCTCCGTCGGAGCCCCGCACGAAGCCGAAGGCGTGCAATTACGGGTTGAACTTTGCTCGTGGTAAGTACGTCACGATTTACGACGCCGAAGATATCCCGCAGCGCTACCAACTGCGATACGCGGTCGCCATGTTCGAGAATTCACCCGACAACGTCGTTTGTCTTCAGGCTCGCCTCGACTACTTCAACGACCGTCAAAATCTGCTGACACGATTCTTTAGCATCGAATACGCCACCTGGTTCGGTTGTATCTTGCCGGGACTTCAGGCATTGAACATGCCGATTCCTCTGGGAGGAACGTCCAACCACATGCGCACGGATCGATTGATCGAGCTCGGCGGTTGGGATCCCTACAACGTGACCGAGGACGCCGACCTCGGACTGCGATTGGCGCAGAACGGATATCGCACGCTCGTGCTCGACTCGGTCACGATGGAGGAAGCGAATTCCGACACCGTCAATTGGATTCGGCAACGATCGCGCTGGTACAAGGGCTACTTGCAGACGTGGCTCGTCCACATGCGGCGTCCCCGACAATCCTTCCAACACGTGGGATTTCGCGGTGTGCTCGGCATGACGACGGTTATTGGACTCACCCCCGCGCTGGCGGCAGTGAACCTGTTCGCGGGCCTCATCACCATCTTCTTCCTCGTGGGACTCCCCAGTTTTCTTTCGGGTGTCTTTCCTCCCTGGGTTGTGTACATGGGTACCGCCATGTTCTTCTTCGGTAACGCCCTCGTGATTTTCTCGAGCATTCTCGCGATGATCAAGATGCGCAAAGAACATCTCGTGTGGGCGTGCCTGCTCTTCCCGCTCTACTGGTTCCTGATGGCGGTCGCGGCGACGAAGGCTGTGTATCAGCTCATCGTGAAGCCGTCCTATTGGGAAAAGACGCAACACGGCCTGACCGAGGCGGGCGAATGACCACGCTCACGACACCTCGTCGGGACGCGAGTCTCTGGGACGTTGCCGACACCATCTTGGGTGCCCTCGACATGGTTCGACGCGCCCTCTTCTTTATCTGGCCGACGTACATTTTCGCCGCGTACGTCAGTTGCGCTTTGTTCTTTGCCAATCGACACGTGCTCATGGGTGACGCCCTATCGCGTGTTGCTAGTGCGTGGACCATTGCGCAAGGCTTTCAACCACACCTCGCGGCGATCGGTTTCGTGTGGGGTCCAATTCCGGTCGTCCCCGAAATCCCTCTTCTGTGGTTCGGGCACATATGGCGGCCCCTCGTCACCGAGGTGATTGCGGGTTCCATCGTGACCGCCGCGTTCGGCGCGATGGGTGTGTACATGCTGTACCACTTCCTCCTCGAGCGGGGCGTCTCTCGCGTGACGTCCACCGTCTTGACGCTTGGGTTCGCGTTCAACCCGCTGATTCTCATTTACTGCACCAACGGCATGAGTGAGATTCCCTACATTGCGTTATTGATCGCGTCGCTTCGCTATTTCTCTCGTTGGGAAATCAGGGGTCGCACGATGGACCTCGGTATTGCGTCGATCCTTGTCGGTCTGGCCTCGTGGGACCGGTACGAATCCATCGTGGCCACGATTGCCATGGCCGGCGTGGTCTCAATTATTCGTTGGCGTGCGACCGTCGATCGTCCTTTGCCCGCCCGCCGTCAGACCATCTTCGCCCACCTCTTGATCGTCTTTATGCCGACGATCATGTTCTTCGGCACCTTCATCTTGTTTTCGTGGAGCTTGACCGGAACTCCATTGGCGCAGTTTTCGAGTGTGTACGGAAACTCCTCCCTCGTGAAAATTGCGGGTTCGCCCATCATCGCGTCGGTTCAGGTAGAGACTGTCTCGAATCGGTTGATGCACTTGGCGCCATTCCTCGTCGTCGAGATCTTCTTCTTGTTAGTGGCGATCTATTTCCGTCGGTGGTCTGTTCGCATGGGAGCGATCGCGATCGTGGGGCTGCCGCTCCTCTTTGACCTCTACGGTTTGACCAGTGGTTTGCAGTTCGATTTCCTGCGCTACCTGATCCTCGCCGTTCCTCTCGTCGTGGTGGTGGGCGCGGAACTCGCGGTCAACGGTCACGCGGGCTCCTTCGTGGCGTGTGTCGCGGTGATCGTGACGATGGGCACAACCTTCTGGACCATTGGTATTCCCGCAATGGCGCTCCAGGAATACCCGTACCACCAACTCATGGTCGGCAAGGAGGGGGCCACGTTGTCCGACGTGCAGCTCGAAGCGCCTACTGCCGTGGCGCAATGGCTGGACGCGCAGAACCTGCCCGACGACTCCATTTTGACCGACGCCACCTACGGTGGTCGCGTGATCGTGGGGTCGCATTACCCGCGCCGTTTTGCCACCTCGCCGGACCGCAACTACTTCACCATCATTGATAATCCGTACCAACACGGCATTCGCTACGTGATTACGGTACCCACCAACACGGGTGCGATTTATCCGATCAACGAGTACTACCCGACGATGTTTGATGGGTGTGTGCCCAATACCCAACTCGTGTTCCAGGCCACCGGACTCGGACGTCCGTCCTACTGGCGCGTGTACAAAATTGACGGACCGATTTCGCCATCGAGTGCGGTGAAGAGTTCGCACTGCACGGCGCCACTGCCACCAAATGTCTTCTAAGTCGCCTTCCACCGTGGTGCGGCGAGTGGTGGTGTTGGTCATTATTAGTGCACTGGTGATCGCGCTTCCGCTCTCTCGATCGACGACACCATCGGCGGACGCGACGACGGGTGTGACGACCACGACGGTGTGTAGCACCGCGTCGGTCTTGTCGACGTGGTCGCTGACGAGCTTGGCCAACCAAACGATCGTTGTTCCCGTCAACGCCGCGTCCCTGGCGAGCGCGACACCGATCGCGCTCGGTGGTTACGGCGGGATTATTCTGTTCGGCGCTACCGGACCAACCAATATCGCGTCGGTGATCGCGACCCTGCAGTCCCGTTCATTCGGTCATCGCGGTCTGTTGATCATGACGGACAACGAGGGCGGTGGCGTGTGGCGGTTGTCGAACCTCTTGCCCCCACTCCCGTGGGCTCGCACGATGGCGTCGACCATGTCACCGACCTCGATCACCGCCGCAGCGACGAAGGCTGGCCTCGCGATGCGTCGTCTCGGGATCACGATGGACTTAGCTCCGGTGCTCGATATTGACGGCACGAACGCACCGCCGTCGGCGTCCAACCCGGATGGCTACCGATCCTTTGGCGGGAACGCCACGATCGTGAGCTCGGCGGGAGTGGCCTTCATGAAGGGCCTCCTGGCCGCGCACGTGGTTCCCGTCATCAAACACTTTCCCGGACTCGGGGGCACGTCCCCCAATACTGATGACGGATCCGCCGCGACGGCGTCGTGGACGACGGTGCAAGAGACGTCCCTCGGCCCCTTCGTCGCCGCCATCGCTGCGGGTGCCCCCGCGATCATGATTGGCAACGCGTCGATACCTGGTGTCACCTCGCTTCCCGCGGGCGTGTCGTCGGCCGTCCTCCAGGGCATCGTGCGTCAGCAACTGGGATTCAAGGGCCTCATCATGACCGACTCATTGTCAGCGGGGGCGGTGAGCGCGGCGCACCTCTCCGTGACCGCCGCGGCAACGGCGGCCGTCGAGGCGGGCGCCGACAGCATTCTCTTCGGATTCCCTCACTCCGGCACGGCCGTCCAACAGGCGTCCGCCATCAGCGCGTCGTTGGTGAACGCGGTGAACAGTGGGCATCTCTCGCGTGCCACATTGACTGCCGCCGCTACTCAGGTCTTGCAAGCGAAAGGCGTCAATCTCTGCACCGCGACCGGGTGAAGGGTCGAGACGGCGACGCGATCGTGCCACACTGTTCACCGTGGCAGCCCAGTTCATCTTCACCATGCGCGACCTTCGGCGGTTCTACCCGCCCGATCGCGAAGTCCTCAAGGGAATCAATCTCTCCTTTTATCCCGGTGCGCATATTGGGGTAATTGGCTCAAACGGTTCCGGTAAATCGTCGCTCCTGCGGATCATGGCCGGCCTCGATGACGGCTACACGGGAGAGGCGCGGCTCACCCCCGGATTCACCGTGGGCTACTTACCGCAAGAGCCCGAGCTCGATCCCACCAAGGATGTGGTGGGAAATGTCTCCGACGGGGTGGCCGAACAGCGCGATCTCGTCAATCGGTACAACGAAGTGTGCGCGGCCTTCGCCGACCCCGACGCCGACTTTGATGCGCTGCTTGCCGAACAGGGTGATTTGCAAACGCGCATTGACGCGCTCGGTGCGTGGGAGCTAGAGCGAACGCTCGAGATCGCCATGGACGCTTTGCGCCTTCCTCCGCCGGATGCGGACGTCACCACTTTGTCCGGCGGCGAGCGTCGCCGCGTCGCGCTCTGTCGACTTCTCCTATCGAAGCCCGACCTTCTTCTGCTTGACGAGCCGACGAACCACCTCGACGCCGAATCGGTGGCGTGGTTGGAGCGAACGTTGAAGGATTACGCGGGCACCGTCGTCGCCATTACGCACGACCGCTACTTCTTGGACAATGTCGCAAGCTGGATCCTTGAGTTGGACCGGGGCGCAGGAATTCCTTGGGAGGGGAATTACTCGTCGTGGCTCGAACAGAAGCAAGCACGTTTGGCCCAAGAAGAAAAGGCCGACCGCGTGCGGCAGGCGGCGTTGGAGCGCGAGCTCGAATGGATTCGGATGTCGCCTCGAGCGCGTCAGTCAAAGGGCAAGGCTCGCCTGAACTCCTTTAACGATCTCGTAGCGGAATCCGAGGCCGCTGATCGTCGAGCCGATCGCCTGGAGATTTCGATTCCGCCCGGTCCGCGTCTCGGTGACCTCGTGGTGACCGCGGAAGGCTTGGGTAAGGGTTTTGGCGATCGCCTCTTGATCGACAACCTGTCCTTCCTTCTTCCGCCCGGAGGCATCGTGGGCGTGATCGGACCGAACGGTGCGGGAAAGACCACGTTGTTCAAGATGCTCGTGGGCCAGGAATCCCCCGATGTCGGCAGTTTGGACGTCGGCCCGACGGTGCAGTTCGCCTACGTGGATCAGTCGCGCGACAATCTGGACGCCGACGCCACGGTGTATGACGAGATCAGTGGTGGTACCGACCGGATTGTGGTGGGTCACCGCGAGCTCCACAGCCGCGCCTACGTGGCCAGTTTCGGGTTCAAGGGGAGCGATCAGCAAAAGCGTGTCGGCGACCTCTCGGGTGGTGAGCGCAACCGCGTGCAACTCGCCAAGGTTCTGCGCACCGGAGGAAACGTCCTGCTGCTGGACGAACCCACCAATGACCTGGACGTCGATACTCTGCGAGCCCTCGAAGATGGACTCCTCGAGTTCCCCGGGTGTGTTGTGGTCATTAGCCACGATCGCTGGTTCTTGGACCGCATCGCCACGCACGTGATTGCTTTTGAAGGCGACTCCGAAGTGCGATGGTTCGAGGGGAATTTCTCCGATTACGAAGTGGATCGGCACAAGAGACTGGGCACCGACGCGGATCAGCCCCACCGCATCAAGTACAAGCCGCTCGTTCGCTAACGATTATCGCGACGTCGCAATCAGGTGCACGTCAATGCCCGCGTCGGCGGCGAGCGGAAGCAGTCGAACGAGGGGTGAACTGCGTTTCAGGCCGCCGAAGAGCGCACGGGGCGGGGCCGCGATCACGAGTTGAGTGGCGTGCGCCTGGCGGGCGTGTTCGACGAGGGATGTCACCAAGTCGTCGGCCACCATCGTCGTCACGTGCGCGCCGACGTCGTGAGCGACGTGGGTCAGGTCGGCGAAGCGGCGATCCTGGGCCGTCGTTACTTCACTGGTGGCTCCGAGAATAACTTCCAGCGTTGTCTTCATTCGTGCCGCCATGCGGGCGGCGCGATGTAAAACGGCGTCGTCACCGTCGGTGCCCGTGACGAGAACGATGACGCGCTCGGTGGTCTCCCACACGTGTTCAGTTGGCCGGTCGCGTAGGTATTCGAGAAGGGACTCTTCGGTGTCGTCCGCGACGAACCTGAGGGCCAGTTCGCGCAGCGCCGCGAGATTGCTGGTTTGGAAGAAACCGTTGAGAGCGTCATGAATCTTGGCGGGCGGATAGATGTTGCCGTGGAGCATGCGACGTCGCAATTGTTCGGGCGAGGAGTCAATCAACTCGATTTGATCAGCCCGGCGAACCACCCAATCGGGAACTCGTTCGCGCACCTTGACGCCGGTGATGGTTTCGACGGCGTCGGCAATGGATTCAATGTGTTGAACGTTCAAGGTCGAGATCACGGCAATTCCGGCATCCAGAATTTCGAGCACGTCCTCCCAGCGCTTGTCGTGTCGCGACGCGTAGGGGACATTCGTGTGCGCTAATTCATCGATCAAGACCACGCTGGGCCGGCGGGCCAAGATGCCGTCCAAATCCATTTCTTCAAATGACGTTCCGCGATGCTCGGCACGTCGGCGAGGAATGACCTCGAGATCGTGCAGCATCTCCATGGTCTTCGGTCGCCCGTGCGTTTCGACGAGCCCCACCACGACGTCGGTGCCACGAAGAAAACGGCGGTAGCCCTCGTCCAGCATCGCGCAGGTCTTCCCGACGCCGGCCACGGAACCTAAGTAGAGGCGAAAGCGACCCGCGGGAACGACCACGTCCTCGTCGTCACGCTCGACACCGTTGACGGGAAGTTCAGCCACGTTTTCACCTCGGTTCTAGGATGCTAACGATTGACCGTACACGCGGCGCATCGTCTCCAAGGAGTGCGAACGTGAATCGAAAGACGTGGCTGGGCATCATCGCGGCCGTGGTCACGTTGATCGTCGTCGTCGGGGTACTGCTGAGCGTGCGCAGCCACGTCTCGGTGGCGACGGACGCCCTCATTCTCATCATCCCAGTGGTCATCGGTGTGTCGGTGGGGGGATTTTCTGCGGGTGCTGTCGCCGTCGTCCTCGGCTTTGTGGCGTACGACTTCTATTTCATTCCGCCCTACGGGACACTCAGCGTGGGCGCCGGTCAGAACTGGCTCGCCCTCGTCGTCTACGTGATCGTGGTCTTGATCGTGGCGCGGGTCGTCGCGTTTCAGCAAACAGCCCGCGAACAAGCGCACGAGCGAGAAGTCGCTATCCGCCGACTTTTCGAAGTCACGCAACAGATGATTAGTGCTCTGCCTCTCGAAGATCTCTTGCACCTCGTGGTCACTACGGTCCGTGCGACGTTTGAGACGCGCTGGGTTGCCCTCTTGTTACCCGAGGGGGATCGACTCACCATCGCGGCCGAGGCCGGGACGTTAAGTGGCGACGAGCGGTCGCTGGTCACCACTATCGACCAGCCACACACTCTGACGTTGTCCAGTAATGCGTCGATCAGCCGGGTGGCGTTGACGGCGGATGGCCGCCCAGTGGGACAGATCGTGGTGGCGGGCGCTGACTTGAATGACTACGAACGAGAACTCTTCGGCACCTTTGCGAACCAGGCGGCTCTCGCGATTGAGCGCAGTCAATTGCGTGAGCAAGCGCTACGTACAGAGGTCTTAGAAGCCGCCGATCAATGGCGTAACGCACTGATGGGCGCCGTGTCGCATGATCTCCGCACGCCACTGGCGTCGATGAAATTGGCCGTGTCGACTTTGCGCGATTCGTCCTCGGTGTTGACGAATGAGGATCGGGACGACCTGCTCGCCACGATTGAGGACCAGAGTGATGATCTCGCCCGTTTGGTCGCGAATCTGTTGGATATGGCGCGCCTGGAGGCGGGCGGTCTGTCACTGCGACAAGGACCTCACGCCGTCAATGAATTTCTCGATGACGCCATTCGTTCGGCCGGTGGTTCACTCAAGAATCACGTTGTTCGACGCGAGATCGACCCGTCGTTACCTCTCGTGGATGTTGATGACGTGCTGATCACTCGCGTGTTGGTGAACCTTTTATCCAACGCCGCCCAACACAGCCCCGAGGGCACCACGATCACCGTGGGTGCACACCTTGACGGTGAACGCGTACGAGTATCGGTGAGCGACGAAGGCGCGGGAGTGGCCCCCGACGACCGCGCGCGGATATTCAAAATGCTGGATCGACGGGCGGGGAGCGGTCGGGCGGGACTCGGCCTCGCGATCTCGACGTCCTTCGTAGCGGCCCACGGGCAGACCTTGAGTGTTGATGATTCAGCGGGCGGTGGCGCTCGTTTCAGCTTTACGCTGCCAGTGAGCGCGACGGAGGAATTCGACGAATGAGTGGTGAGCGCATTGTCGTCATCGATGACGACCGAGCACTCCTGCGGGCTCTCAGCATTGGGCTCCGGGCGCGCTCGTACGAGGTTGTCACCGCCGCCACGGGTGAAGAAGGTGTCATTCAGACTTCGCTCTCGCAACCGGATGTCATCATCCTCGACATGTCGCTACCCGATATCGACGGCGTGGACGTCTGCCGGCGAGTGCGGTCTTTTTCGGATGTGCCCATCATTGTGTTGTCGGCCCTCGGGAGTGAGGCGCGCAAGGTCGAAGCGTTAGACGCCGGGGCCGACGATTACGTCACGAAACCTTTCGGTATGGCGGAACTAGAAGCCCGGTTGCGCGTGTTGCTGCGGCGTAGTCGGGTGCACGAGGACGTCATCGAACCCGAAACCGTGATCGGGCCACTGGAGATCGACTTCGTGCATCACATGGCCCTCGTGGCGGGACAGGACTTGCGTCTCACCGCCAAAGAATTTGAGTTGTTGGCCTTCCTCGCGCGACACGTAGGGCGCGTGTGTACGCAGCAGATGATTCTCCACGAAGTCTGGGGTCAGTCCTATTCGACGGAATCGAATTATCTGCGGGTGTACTCACACCGCCTTCGTAAGAAGTTGGGGGAGTACGGCGCCATGCTGGTGACGCACCCCGGTATCGGCTACGAACTCGTTGTTCAAGATTGATGATTTGTTAACGCCCACGTGGCGTCGTTAATGACGCGTTGACGGTGTCCTTCGGGACACTGGAGACATGGGAAATGCACTCGCACTATCAGGCGTGATCGTTATGGTTGCTGCCTTCGTTGGACTGATCGCCGCACTGGACCGCGTATGAGTCTCAGTCAAGGAATACTGCTGGCGTTGGCGGTCGGGCTGTTCGGGTACTTGGGGTACGCCCTCATCAAGCCGGAGAAGTTCTAATCATGAGTTTCGCCTTCACCATCATTGCTCTCGTCGTGGGTCTCGCGCTCTGTTGGCGTTTCCTGGGCGCCTACCTCGTGGCCGTCTACGAGGGTCGCGTGCGATTCCTTCGTTTTCTGGAACGCCCGATCTATCGGTTACTCGGCACCAATCCCGAGGCCGAACAGAGCTGGCAGCGATACGCGCTCTCGGCCGTCATGTTCTCGGGCGTCACCGTTGCCGTGACGTACATCTTCTTGGTGACCCAGGGCCACCTACCGTTCAACCCGCAACATCTCGGCAACGTCACCCCCGCTTTGGCCTTCAACACGGCGGTGAGTTTCCTTACGAATACCAATTGGCAGAACTACGGCGGCGAGACGACAATGTCGTACTTTTCTCAGATGATGGGACTCGAGTTCCATCAGTTCCTCTCCGCCGCGGTGGGACTCGGCGTCGCGGTCGCGGTCATTCGGGGATTCGCCAATCGGGGAAAGCCCACGATCGGCAACTTTTGGGTCGACACGGTGCGCGGAACGATCTACGTGTTACTTCCTCTGTCCTTCGTGCTCGGCATCATCTTCGTGGCCCAAGGTGCCATCGACACCCTCAGCGGTCCGGTCACCATTCACAACTCCTTGACGGGTGTCACGCAGGTCATTGCCCTGGGTCCGGTCGCGTTCATGGAGGCCATCAAACAACTAGGTACGAACGGTGGCGGATTCTTCAACGCCAATAGTGCACACCCTTTTGAGAATCCGACGGGCCTCACCAATTTCTTGTCGATGTTGTCGCTGCTATCGATTCCCGTAGCGCTGACCTACGTGTTCGGTCGCATGGTGGGCAGGATGCGAGAAGGTGTCGCCGTTCTCTTAGCGATGACGATTCTGTTCGGTGCGTGGGTGGGTCTCGCGAGCTACGCCGAGCACCAGACCAATCCCGCGGTGGCGCACGCCGGCGTCACCTACGCCGGCGTCGGCAACACCGAAGGCAAAGAAACGCGATTTGGTGACACGTCGTCGGCTCTCTTCGGCGTGTCGTCGACGATGACATCGACGGGTTCGGCGGACAGCGCGTATGACTCATTCACGCCCATGGGTGGATTCGCACTCATCTCCGGGATGATGCTCGGCGAAGTCAGCCCCGGTGGCGTGGGATCGGGTATGTACACAATCCTGCTCTTCGCGATTATCGCGGTGTTCATTGGCGGACTCATGATTGGCCGAACGCCCGAGTATCTGGGCAAGAAGATTCAAGCGAGAGAGGTGAAACTCGCCGGGATTGGCGTCCTCGTGATGCCTCTGGCGGTGCTCATCCTGACGGGGCTCGCCGTCTCGTTGCACGCGGGAACCGTGGGACCGCTGAACAGCGGACCGCACGGCTTTTCCGAGATCCTCTACGCGTTTACATCTCAAGCCAATAACAATGGCTCGGCGTTTGGTGGTCTCACGGGCAACACTCCCTTTTACAACGTCGCGGGCGCGATCGCGATGCTGATCGGGCGCTTCGGCGTTCTTATTCCCGCCCTCGCCCTCGCGGGTTCGCTCGCCGCCAAACCGGTGGTACCCGCCGGGCTCGGGACGTTCCGTACGGACAACACCATGTTCGTCGGATTACTCCTGGGCGTCATCGTGATCGTCGGGGGCTTGACATTCTTCCCCGCCCTCGCCCTCGGCCCCCTCGTCGAACAACTCAGCCACGGAAGGTTCTGGTAATGACGACCGTTCTCGAAACCCCACACGACGAGACGCCGGCGCCGCGCGCTCACGGCGTCGCGCAGCAGCGCAGCTTGTTCGATCGTGAGATCCTCCGTCAGGCGATGTTCGATGCCGTCCGCAAGTTGGATCCGCGCGTGCAGGTCCGCAATCCCGTGATGTTCGTTGTCTTCGTGGGCACGATTGTCTGTCTCTGTTACTGCTGGAGTCAGCCTTCGGTCTTCGTGATTTCCATCACCGTGTGGTTGGCGTTGACGGTGCTGTTCGCCAATTTCGCCGAAGCGATGGCGGAAGGACGCGGCAAGGCGCAGGCGGACACATTGCGTCGCATGAGGTCCGACACGAGTGCCCGTCGGCTCAATGACGATGGCTCTGAGTCGGCGGTGTCGGCGAACGAACTGCGCAAGGGGGATCGCGTCGTCTGCGAGGCCGGCGACGTCATTCCTTCCGACGGTGAAATTCGAGAGGGCGTGGCCTCGGTGGACGAGTCTGCCATCACCGGCGAATCCGCTCCAGTGATTCGCGAGTCGGGTGGAGATCGTTCCGCCGTGACCGGTGGCACCACCGTGCTGAGCGACCGGATCATTATTGAAATCACAGCGGAACGCGGTCAGACCTTCCTTGATCGCATGATCGGACTCGTCGAGGGAGCCAATCGCCAAAAGACTCCCAATGAGATCGCGCTCACCATCCTGCTCGCGGTATTGACCATTGTCTTCCTGCCGGTCGTCGTCGTACTCCAGCCCTTCGGACGTTTCGCCGGGGCGCCGGTGAGCGTGGTGGTGATCGTGGCACTCCTGGTGTGTCTTATTCCGACCACCATCGGGGCACTTTTGAGCGCCATTGGCATCGCCGGGATGGACCGGCTCGTGCAGCGCAATGTTCTCGCCATGAGTGGTCGTGCGGTCGAGGCGGCGGGCGACGTCCAGACCTTGCTGCTGGACAAGACGGGGACCATCACATTGGGCAACCGCATGGCGTCAAGGTTCGTACCCGTAGGTGACGTCTCGGAAAGCGAACTGGCGGACATTGCGCAATTGGCATCTCTCGCCGATGAGACGCCAGAAGGTCGCTCCATCGTCGTTCTCGCGAAGGAACGTTTCAATATTCGCGAGCGCGAGATCGGCCAGGACTTCGTGTTCGTGCCCTTTACCGCCACCACTCGCATGTCGGGTCTGGACTGGGGGGATCGTCATATCCGCAAAGGGGCGGCTGACTCGGTACGTAAGTGGGTTGAGAGTATCGGTGGCGTTGTTCCCGCCGACCTGTCAGCCGTGGTCGACGAGATTGCCCGTCAGGGATCGACACCGCTCGTCGTGGCGGATGGTGCCCGGATCGTGGGCGTCGTGGAACTCAAGGACATCGTGAAGCACGGCATCGCCGAACGTTTCGCGGAAATGCGAGCCATGGGAATCCGCACGATCATGATTACCGGTGACAACCCTCTGACCGCTGCGGCCATCGCTCAGGAAGCCGGGGTCGACGACTTTCTCGCTGAGGCGACACCGGAAACCAAGATGCAGCTCATCAAAAAAGAGCAAGAGGGCGGCAAATTGGTGGCCATGACCGGCGACGGCACCAACGACGCACCCGCGCTCGCCCAAGCGGACGTGGGTGTGGCGATGAACTCCGGAACGAATGCCGCCAAAGAGGCGGGGAACATGGTGGATCTTGATTCGAATCCGACCAAGTTGATCGACGTCGTGGAGATTGGCAAACAGCTACTAATCACCAGGGGAGCTCTGACGACCTTCTCGATAGCGAACGACGTTGCCAAATACTTCGCCATCATTCCGGCCCTCTTTGTGGCGACGTACCGTCCCCTCAACGCGCTCAACATCATGCACCTGCACAGTTCACAGTCGGCAGTCTTGTCGGCGGTGATTTTCAACGCGCTGGTCATTGTCGCGCTGATCCCGTTGGCGCTGCGCGGCGTCAAGTTCCGCCCATCCTCGGCGGCGTCGCTGCTGCGGCGCAACGTGTGGATTTACGGAGTCGGAGGAATTGCCTTCCCATTCCTCGGCATCAAGATCATTGACCTCGTACTTACGGCCACGGGAGCTTACTAATGCGTACTGCCATCTATCGATCCTTCGTCCTCACCGCGATCATGTTGGTGATCGTCGGAGCCATATACCCGCTCGCGGGGTGGGCGTTTGCCCAGGCGACCTTCTCGCACCAAGCCGATGGATCCCTGGGACACAACGGGTCGGCACTCATTGGTCAACCGTGGAATAGCGGTTCGAGCATCAACCCGAAGTGGTTCAATGGTCGCCCTGATGCCGACAATCCCTTGTCGCTGAACGGAACGGCCGGCGAATCATCGGCGGCCAATCTGGGACCACGGTCACAGGTTCTCGTCACGGACGTGCGCGCCTTGATCAAAGAGTGGCGGGCAGTGGGCGTGTCGCCCACCCCTGATCTCGTCACGACGTCGGGATCGGGCATTGATCCCGATATTTCTCCCCTCGACGCTCGGGTCCAGGTGCCGATGGTGTCGAAAGCTCGCCATATCCCCGCCGCCCGGCTCTATGAGCTCATCGCGCAGAACACGCACGGACCGCAATGGGGTTTTCTCGGCAGCTCGTACGTGAATGTGCTGGCGCTGAATGAAGCGTTGTCATCGTTGCGACCTTGATGGTCCCGGGCCGATTGAGGGTGAGCGTCGCCTATCTTTAGGGGAGTGAGCAGTCCCGACGTTTCCGCTGACAATCCCCACGATCACGAATTTCGTGATGGCGTGCGTGAACGATCGGCGATTCTGCGGGTCCTCGTCCTCGTCGCCGTCATCGTCCTGACGGTAGGAGGCATTTTGCTCTTCGGTCCCACGTCGCACGCCGAACCGACGGGATCGGTCCTCGGACTTGAGAACTTGGTGTCAGAGAATTTGATTTTGAATCATGTTCCGGCATCCCACTTCACCCTCTCGACGGACATCTCTCTCGTCGATAATCACTGGGCGGAGTTCTCGGTGGCGCCGACGTCCTTGGCGGGCGGCACGTTGCAAAGCTTCTACGGCTTTGCGCATTTTCAAAGTCATCGCTGGGTCGTTATTACCGATGGATCACAGAACGTCGGCTGTCCCACTGGCGTGAGCGCCGGGCTCGTTCCCCTCACCGTGCTCACGGGCTTTGGGTATCAGTGCACAAGCCCGTAGTTCAATTCTCGTTTTTGTGCTTTAGGCTGAACGAAATGAACGCCCCGTTCGACGACCGACGTCAGCCCGGAGTTCTCAGGGTGGCTGTCTCGTGATCCCGACATTCGTGATCTTCCTCCGCGAAGGAATTGAAGCGTCCATGATCGTGGCCATTCTCTTGGCCTACCTGGATCGCAGTGGCCAACGGCGGCATTTCCGAGACATCTATTGGGGTGTGGCCGCGGCAATGGTTCTTGTCGTCGTGGGCGGCGTGGCGGCATATCTCCTGATTCATAGCTATAACGGCTCACGGGTGCAGACCATTTTTGAGACGGTCACGTACTTGATTGCTGCGACCGCGTTGACGTACATGACGTTCTGGATGCAGTCACACGCGATGACCCTCTCGCGTGACCTCGAGCGACGTTCGGAAATTGCGCTGTCCAAAGGATCTCGCACAGGCATCGCAACGCTGGCCTTTACTGCGGTGGGGCGAGAAGGCTTGGAAACAATGGTGTTCACACTCGCCATTGTGTTTGCGAACTCCGCCCAGTCCGCCACGCAACCGGGAAACACCAAGCTGCTGTTTGCGGGCGCCGTGCTCGGTCTCGCCGTGGCGTTGATGTGCTCATTTGCGATCTACCGCTTTGGTCGCCGAATGAATATGCGACGCTTCTTTCGGATCCTGGGTCTCCTTCTCATGTTCTTTGCCGCGGGACTGCTCGCGGATGCGGTTGAGAATCTTCAGGAATTGGGTTGGCTACCTTTCGGACACGCGGTGGTGTGGGATACATCGACGATGTTGTCGGAGTCGAGCTCCCTCGGGGACGTCTTCCACTCCCTCTTGGGCTACGCCGAACAACCCACGGTCTTGCAGATTGTGGTGTGGGCGAGCTATCTCGCAATTGCCGGTGCCTGCTACGTGCATCGCACGCGACGACCCATCAAGAAATCAATGGCGCCCTCGTCGGTCAGTTAACGACCCCAAGTCTCACGCGCCGTTGATGGTGGTATTCGTCCGGCGCCGGAAAAGAGATGACCATATATATAGGTGTGTCGCCAAATCAGCGTGGCGCACTTTGGCGAGCGGAGCAGTCACCGGCGCCTCGCTGACCTTCGAATCGAGGATTTTCTACTATCCCGCTAGAGATGGCTTCAGTATGACGATTATGAGGCATTTTGAAACGTTGGCGTCGTCGCCAGCGCGGCGCGGATATGGTTCACTACCTTGTCGTCGTGTTCTTGGCCAGATTCTGAACAAAAAAATGGGCGCCCGCCCCATTTAGTGGACAATGTGCGGCTAATCAATCAAGAAAACTGGGCAAGTATGCTCCACCACAACACGTTCTCTAGGTCGTGTGTCGACCCACAATTGAGGGAGATTTCGATCTAAAGTCCGCACAGTATGTCAGTGCAAGGGAACTCAATGTTGACGCGCTGTCCACATCCCCCTAGACTTGTTTAGAAAATTATTTGCAGTACCAATCTTCATGAAGGGCGTTCCGGGTGACAACGGCGTTTAGGAACTCAATAGGTCGTCTCGCAGTAGCGGCGACCGCAGTAGTGGTGACGGTGAGCTCTGCTTCCGTCTTTGTAGCGACGAGTGCTGGTGCCGCCACCGCCACGTCACAACACGCGAGTACTCCGCACATTCCTTCGAATGGTTCATCCGCCACCGTTCCTTCGGCGCCGCTGTCACCGGCCGCCAGTGTGAACGGCGCGAATGGTGCCAACGTGTCGTGGAGCGCGCCGAGCAGCGACGGCGGATCGGCCGTTACCGGTTACATCGTGACGTCGCCTCAGAATCCGTCGGTCAACGATCACGTTTCTGCGTCAACAACGTCGGTGAGTCTCGCCGGCTTGGTTGCGAACACGTCGACCACCTTCTCCATCGTTGCCGTGAACGCGATTGGCAACAGTGCCCCGGCAAACACGAACCCGATTGTCACGTCGAGTTCAGCTGCTGCGTGTTCTTTGTATTGGACCGGCGCAGTTAGCTCCGCGTGGGAAAACACCGGCAACTGGTCATCAACCGACGGAGGTTCTTCCGCTGGTCGCCTGCCGAGTTCTTCGGACGTCGTGTGTTTCTCGACGTCACCTGTGACGTCAGATGTCACCCTCTCGAGCCAGACCACCGTGCAGGGAATCCAGTGGGCAGCTGCAGGTGCGGTAACGCCGCACTTGACCGTTGCGTGGAACGGTGGCTTGAACGTCACGAACGATCCCGCCTCAGCCGTCGCCAACCTGAGCGACAACGGCCCCATCACCCTCGGGACGCAAACGGCACTTCGGACTGACACCTTGACCACGGGCGGCGTGCCGGTCATCTCTGGTCCCGGTTCCATCATCGTGAACCCGGGAGGCACGGGCACGCTGGGTGGTAAGTGGCCGACCCTGACGAATGGCGCAACGTTCATCAACCAAGGTGACGTCACCTTGCCGTCGGGCGCGACGCTGTACTTCAACCAGCACTCCGTCCTCGACAATCTCGGCACCTTCCACATGGGCGACAACACCGACTTGTGTGACGCCGACAGCACGGGCTCGTACACACTCAATGGCTTCGGCGCAACGTTCGACATTGACGGTGCGTCGATCAACGCACGTGCCCACACTCACTTCTCCAATCAGGGCACCGTCAATGTAAATAGTGGCGGATTCACCTTGTACAAGGGGATTGCGACCAATATCCCTGACGCGGGACCCTGGAACCTCGCGACCGGCACCAACCTGACCGTCGATGCGGCACGCAGTTTCTCGAGCAGCACCCTTGTGTCGGGTCACGGAACCCTCGTTGTGAATGCACCCGTCTCCGCTGGCCCGAACTCGGTTTCGTCGTCGTTGGACGTAGAGGCCCCGTTGACGTTGACCGGTAACGCCTCTCTCTCCGTCTACAACCTCACGATCAACTCGTCGATCACCGGTGGTTCGCTGACGGACAGTGTGTCTCTCACAATCCCGCGCTCGGCGACCCCGACCCTTGACGGCACGACCGTGACGAACCTGGGTTCAGGTTCCATCGGAGATGGTGCGCAGGTTCTCTTCCTCAATAACGCTCGTCTCGCCAACAGTGGCAACTTGAGCCTCGGCAATGGTTCCACCTGTCACAGCACCGACGGCACGTCATCGTTTACGAACTCCGGCACTGTGTCCGTGGCCAGCGGAGCGGCCAACATCAATATTCCGGCCACCAACAGCGGCACATTTGATATTGGCTACTTCTCACTCAATGTCAACGGTGGTCTCACCGAGACGTCGAGTGCGGTGACCAAGGTGTCGATTAACAACTCCGGCTTTGGAACGTTGAACACCGGTGTGGGTGCCACTTTGGCGGGAAGCGTTCTCGTAACGGTCGATCCGACGTTGACGTTCCCCGGCGTGAGTGCCTCCTTCAACGTGGTGACGGCGAGTGGCGCGACCAATACGACGACAGCGTCGACGCCGGGCGTCATTTCTCTGTCGACCATTAACGCGAGTGGCACCACGGTCACCCTCTACACCGCGCCCCAGATCACGAGCGCCAGCTCGACGACGTTCGTCGTGAATGCGGCCGGACACTTCCAGGTCACCGCTGATGGCTTGGGCACAATCTCGTACGACGAGACGGGAACGCTGCCGACTGGCGTGACCTTCAATAAGACCACCGGTCTGTTGTCCGGAACTCCGACGCAACACGGCGTCTTCCCGATCACAATCTCCGCGACAAACGCCAAGGGCACCGCGACGCAATCCTTCACTTTGACCGTGAATGAAGCGCCCGCGATCACGAGCGCCAGCGCCACGACATTTGTTGTTGGCTCGAGCGGCACCTTCACGGTGACCTCAACTGGTTTCCTTCCGGCGACGTATTCCGAGTCGGGAACCCTTCCGTCGGGCGTCACCTTTAATGCCACTACCGGCGTTCTGTCGGGCACCCCGGCTGCCGGCACGAGTGGCGTGTACCACGTCACTTTCACGGCAACGAACGCGACCGGTACCTCGAACCAATCGTTCACTCTTACCGTCAATCAAGCGCCGGCGATCACCAGCGCCAACAAGATCACTTTCACCGTCGGATCGTCGGGCACCTTCACCGTGACCGCGACGGGCTTCCCAACGCCCACCTTGTCGGAGACGGGCACCCTGCCGTCGGGCGTCACCTTTAATGCCACCACCGGCGTTCTTTCCGGTACCCCGGCCGCTGGAACGGGTGGAACGTACGTCATTAGTTTCCGCGCCACGAACGTGGTGTCCGCTGCGACGCAGTCGTTCACCTTGACCGTGAACCAGGCCCCCGCAATCACGAGCGCCGCGAGCGCCGTGTTCGTGGTGAGCACCGCCAACACCTTTACCGTGACCGCCACGGGCTTCCCGACGCCGACCTATTCGGAGACCGGAACCTTGCCGTCGGGCGTCACCTTTAACTCCACCACGGGCGTCCTTTCCGGCACGCCCGCTGCGGGAACCAACGGCGTGTACACGATCACCATTACGGCGACGAACGCTGCGGGTACGACCACGCAGACCTTCAAGTTGACGATCGCTCCGTGCATCACGTCCGCGAACAACACGACGTTCGCTGCCGGCACCCTTGGAACCTTCACGGTGACGTCGACGGGCATTTCGAGTCCGGTGTACAGCGAGACGGGTGCGTTGCCGTCCGGCGTGACGTTGAGCAGTACCGGCATTCTCTCGGGCACCCCGGCCGCCGGTACCGGTGGCACCTACGTCATCACTTTGAAGGCGACTAACGGCACTCTCACCGCCACGCAAACCTTTACTCTTACGATCTCGCAAGGCCCGGTCATCACGTCAGCAAACACCGTGACGTACACGACCGCTGTGGCCGGTACGTTCACCGTGACCGCCACGGGCTTTCCTGCTCCGACCTACTCCGAGACCGGCGCGTTGCCGTCCGGTGTCACACTGAACGCGACGACCGGTGTTCTCTCGGGCACTCCGGCGGCTGGTTCTGGTGGCACGTACGTCATTACGTTGACCGCGACCAACCCCTCGGGAGTTGCGAATCAGACATTTACTCTCATTGTTCGTCAGGCCCCGGCGATTACCTCGGCGGCCACGACGACCTTTACGACCAGTGTGGCCGGCACCTTCACGGTGACCACGACCGGATACGCCACGGCGAAACTAACCGTGACGGGCACGTTGCCCTCAGGTGTGACCTTCGTTGACAATGGCAATGGCACTGCCACGCTGTCGGGCACCCCGGCCGCGGGTACTGGTGGCAGCTACTCACTGCAGATCTCGGCGGCGAATGCTGTTTCGACGGTCAAGCAAACGTTCACCCTCGTGGTGATTCAGCCGCCCGTTATCACCTCCGCAAATAGCGTGACTTTTGCCACGGGCACCGCGTCCACCTTCAAGGTGACCGCAACTGGCTACCTCGCTCCGACGTTCACTGAGACGGGTACTTTGCCGTCCGGTGTAACGCTGAACGCGACGACGGGTGTTCTCTCGGGCACTCCGGCAGCCACCGCGGGAGGCGTGTACGTGATCACGCTCACCGCGACGAATGCTGCGGGCACATCAACGCAGACCTTTACCTTGACCGTGAATCAGCCGCCGGTGATTACTTCGGCGAACAACACCACGTTCATTGTCGGCACCGCCACGACTTTCAAGGTCACCTCGACCGGATATGTTCTGCCGACCTTGGTTGAAACCGGCAACCTGCCGACGGGCGTCACGTTCGTCGACAATGGCAACGGCACCGCCAACCTGGCGGGAACCGCGGCTGCGGGAACTGGTGGTATCTACACATTCACGATCACCGCAACCAACGAAGCGGGCGTGGCGAACCAGACATTCACGCTGACCGTGAACCAGTTGCCGGTGTACACCTCATCGGCCACGACCACGTTCAACGCGGGAGTGGCGGGCACGTTCACGGTGACGACCCAGGCCTACCCGAACGCTAAGTACACGGAATCGGGCGCACTGCCGAACGGCATCATCTTCGCCGACAAGGGAAATGGCACCGCCACCTTCTCCGGCACGCCGGGATTCCACAGCGGTGGTAGCTACACCATCACCATTTCGGCCACGAACGTTGTTGGAACGACCAAGCAGACGTTTACCCTTCTCGTGTACCAGGCACCGGCTATCACCAGCGCCAACACCAAGACCTTTACGACGGGCACCGCGGGCACCTTCACGGTCACGGCGACGGGTTACCCGGTTCCGACGTACACCGAGACCGGCGCACTGCCGAAGGGCGTGACGTTGACGTCGGCTGGCGTCCTCGCCGGCACACCGGCCGCTGGCACGGGTGGCGTCTACCCGATCACCATTACGGCTACCAACTCGTTGGGCACGGCCACGCAGTCCTTCTCGCTGATCGTCAACCAGCCGCCGGCCTTTACGTCGGCTGCAACCACGACGTTCGCCGTGGGCACTGCGGGTCACTTCACCGTGACGACGTCCGGTTACCCGAACTCGAGCTACACCTACACGGGTACCTTGCCGTCGGGCGTCATTCTCGTGGACAACGGTGACGGCACGGCGTCGTTCTCCGGAACTCCTCGCGCCGGCTTTGGCGGTAGCTACACCATCACGATCACCGCGAAGAACGCAGCCGGAACGGCCACGCAGACCTTCGTGCTGATCGTGAACCAGGCCCCGGTCTTCACCTCGGCGTCGTCGACGACGTTCACCGTGGCGACGGCCGGCACGTTTACCGTGACGGGAACGGGTTACCCCGCGCCCACCTTCACTGAGTCTGGCACTCTGCCCACGGGCGTGACGTACTCGGCGGGCAAGTTCTCCGGGACCCCCGCGGCCAACACCGGTGGCGTGTACCACGTGACCTTGACCGCGACCAACGCCTTCGGCACCGCGACCCAGAACTTCACGTTGACCGTGAACCAAGCGCCGTCCTTCACGTCGGCCGCGAGCACCACGTTCACCGTGGGCACCGCGGGCCACTTCACCGTGACCACGTTCGCAGTTCCGAACGCGACCTACACCGAGTCGGGCGTTCTTCCGTCCGGCGTGACCTTCGTGGACAACGGTGACGGAACCGCAACCATCGCCGGAACCCCGGCCATTGGCTACGGCAAGGTCTACACACTCACCTTGACGGCGAAGAACGCCGTCGCTTCGGTGACCCAGACCTTTACGTTGACGGTCAACGAGGCGCCCAGCATCACCTCAGTGGCGCTGACCACCTTCACGGTTGGTACTGCTGGAACGTTCTCCGTGGTGTCAACCGGTTACCCGCTGCCGACCTTCAGCGAAACGGGCGCGTTGCCGTCCGGTGTGACGTTGAACGCCTCGACGGGCAAGCTCGCTGGTACGCCGGCCGCTGGCAGTGGTGGCCTCTACTCGATCACCATCACCGCGACGAACGTGTACGGCACCTCGACGCAGACGTTCGTGTTGACCGTCAACCAGGGACCGACGTTCACCTCAGCCGCGACCACGACCTTCAAGGTGGGCACGGCCGGCACGTACAAGGTGACCACGAACGGTGTTCCGAACGCCACCTACAGCTACACCGGCACCTTGCCGAGTGGTGTGGTCCTCGTGGACAACGGTGACGGATCCGCATCCTTCTCGGGTACGCCCGCGGCGGGCTTCGGTGGTTCGTACACCATCACCATCACGGCCACGAACCTCATCGCAACGGTCACGCAGACGTTCACCCTCGTCGTGAACCAAGCGCCGGTGATTACCTCGGCGAACACCACCACCTTCACCACCGGCACCGCGGGCACCTTTACGGTGACCGGCACCGGTTACCCGGCACCGACCTTCACCGAAACGGGCGCACTACCCACCGGTGTGACGTTCAGTGCCGGCAAGCTCGCGGGCACTCCCGCCGCGGGAACGGGTGGCTCGTACACGATCACCATCACGGCGACGAGCGGCGCGTTGACCTCAACGCAAACGTTCGTCCTCATCGTGAATCAGGCGTCGGCATTCACTAGTGCCACCAGCGCGTCCTTCACTGCTGGCACGTCGTCCTCCTTCATCGTGAAGACGTCGGGTTACCCGATTGGTTCGCTGTGGGAGACCGGCGTCCTGCCGCGTGGTCTTAGCTTCGTGGACAACGGCGACGGGACGGCCACCTTGGCGGGCACTCCGGCCAATGGTTCGGGTGGCACGTACGCCCTCACGTTCACGCTGTTAGTGGGTACCACCAAGTTGACGCAGACCTTCACGCTGACGATCAACGAGAACCCGTCGATTACGTCGGGCAACTCCACGACCTTCGTGGTTGGATCGTCGAACACGTTTACCGCGAGCGCCTACGGATTCCCCGGCGCCACATTCTCAGAAACTGGAACGCTGCCGAGCGGGGTGACTTTCTCGGCCGCTGGCGTGCTGTCCGGAACTCCGGCTGCGGGCACGGCGGGTAGCTACACCATCACGATTAAGGCCGCGAACGCGTTCAAGAGCTACACGCAGACCTTCATCCTGGTCGTCACGACCACGAAGGTCACCTTTACGACGACCGTGACGGCGACGTTCACTGTCGGCACGGCGAGCTCGTTCACCATCACGCAAGGCTCAGGTAAGGGCAACCTCACCGAAACCGGGACCCTGCCGGGTGGCGTGACGTGGAAGGACAACGGAAACGGCACGGCAACGCTGTCGGGTACGCCGACCGTGGGTTCGGGTGGTTTCTACACGATCACCGTCACCTACACGTACCTCACGACCGTCGTGACCGAGACCTTCACGATCTACGTCAACGAGGGTCCGGCCGTGACCTCGGCCACGACGACCACCTTTACGGTGGGCACTTCGTCGTCGTTCACCTTCACGGCGAGCGGTTTCCCCGCCCCGACGTTCACGTTCACCGGCACCATGCCGCTGGGCCTGAACTTCAACACCACTACCGGCGTGATCTACGGAACGCCGGCACCGGGTGCGGGCGGGAGCTACTCCTGGACCATCACAATCAAGAACTCGATCAAGACGATCACGCAGACGTTCGTGCTGATCGTCGATCAAGCCCCGGCCCTGACGTCGGCGACGTCGGCGACATTCGCCGTCGGTACCGCTGGTACCTACACGTTTACCGCTACTGGTTTCCCGGCACCGACCTTCTCGGAGCAGGGCGCCCTGCCGTCGGGCGTGACGTTTAACTCGACGACTGGCGTTCTCTCGGGTACTCCGGCCGCGGGCACCGGTGGCGTCTACGTCATCAAGGTGACCTTGACCAACGTGGTGACCACGATCACCATCACCTTTACCTTCAACGTCACCCAGACGCCCGCAGTGACCTCGGCCAACAAGGCGACGTTCACGGTCGGCACGTATCAGTCGGTGACGGTGACGGCGAGTGGCAACCCGAACGCGGCGTACACCCTGGCCGGCACCTTGCCGAGCGGCGTGACGTTCGTTGACAACGGCGACGGAACCGGCTCGTTCTTTGGAACTCCGGGACCGGGCGCCGGTGGCGTCTACAGCGTGACGATCACGGCGAAGTCGTCGGTGGGAACAACCACGCAGACCTTCACCATCACGGTTAACGCGGCACCTCAGTTCTCCCCGTCACAGTTGCTCACCACCAACTTCACGGTGGGCACCGCGGGAACGTTCACGTTCGCCGCGAGGGCGTACGCCACGGCCACGTGGTCTGAAGTTGGCGCGCTGCCCACGGGTGTCACGCTGAACGCGACGACCGGTGTCCTTTCCGGCACGCCGGCGGCGGGCACGGGTGGCACGTACGTGATTACGGTGACGGCGACGAATACGACCGGCTCCGCGTCGATCACGTTCACGCTCGTCGTGGCTCAGGCCCCGGTCATTACCTCCGCGTCGACCACGACGTTCACCGTGGGCCAGTCCGGCAGCTTCACGCTGACGGCGTCAGGCGCTCCGAACCCGACGTACACCTACACGGGCACCTTGCCGAGTGGCGTGGTGCTGGTGGACAACCGTGACGGTTCCGCATCGTTCTCGGGAACCCCGTCGGCCGGTTTCGGTGGCAACTACACGATCACGATCACGGTTACGAGTACCTCCGGTACCGCAACGCAGACCTTCACGCTCGTCGTGCTCCAGGCCCCGGCCTTCAGCTCTGGCGCCGGGGCGACCTTCACGGTCGGAACGGCTGGCACGACCACGCTGACGTCCACCGGAAACCCGAAGGCGACGTTCACCGAAACGGGCAACCTGCCGAGTGGCGTGACCTTCGTCGACAATGGCAATGGCACCGCGACCTTCGCCGGCACTCCGGCGGCGGGAACGGGTGGCGTTTACTCCGTCACCGTGACCGCCACCAACGTGTTGGGCGCCGTGAGCGAGACCTTCTCGATCACCGTCCAGCAGGCTCCGACCATCACGTCGGCGATCTCAGTGACGACCACGGTCGGAACCGCGGTGAACTTCACCACGACGGCGTCGGGACTCCCGGGTGCGTCGTGGACGTCAACGGGCACCCTGCCGAGCGGCGTGACCTTCGTCGACAATGGTGACGGAACGGGTTCGCTGTTCGGTACGCCGGGCATTAACTCTGGCGCGAGCTACACGTTGACCTTCACGGCGAAGAACAGCATCGGAACTGCCACGCAGACCTTCACTCTCGTTGTTCGCCAGCCGGCGGTCATTACGAGTGGGGCCGGCACCACCTTCACCACGGGAACGGCTGGAACGTTCACCGTGACCACGACGGGCTTCCCAGCGAACACGATCACGGAGACCGGCAACCTGCCGAGTGGCGTGACCTTCGTCGACAACGGGAACGGAACGGCCACCCTGGCCGGAACGGCCGCTGCAGGTACGGGTGGTACGTACTCCTTCACCGTGACGGCGACGAACGCGCTCGGATCGGCCACGCAAACCTTTGTGCTGACCGTGATCCAGGCTCCGACTTTCACCTCAGCGAACACCACGAGCTTTACCGTTGGTGCCGCGGGCAACTTCACGGTGTCGCTCCAAGGCTTCCCGGCGCTGTACATGACGGCCGCCGGCGTCTTGCCGGGTGGCGTCACCTTCGTGGACAACGCCAACGGAACTGGTTCTTTCGTGGGAACTCCGCAGGCCGGCTCGGGTGGCAGCTACGCCGTCACCATCACCGCAGTGAACACCGTCGGTACCGCGACGCAAACCTTCACCCTGGTGGTCGACCAGCCGCTGGCCTTCACCAGCGCGGCTGCGTCCACCTTCACGGTGGGTACGGCCGGTACGTACACGATCGCGACCTCGGGCTTCCCGGCTGCGACCTACGCCGAGACCGGTAACTTGCCGTCGGGAGTGACGCTGAACGCGACCACGGGTGTGCTCTCGGGCACGCCGGCTGCGGGAACGGGTGGGGTCTACAGCTTCACGGTCACCGCGACGAACCTGATGGGTTCGGTGACACAGACCTTCACGTTGACCGTGAACCAGGTGCCGGTCATTACGTCGGCCAACTCGGTCACCTTCGCGCAGGGTACGAGCAACACGTTCACGGTGACGGCAACCGCCTTCCCCGCCGCCACGTATTCCGAGACCGGCACGTTGCCGTCGGGCGTGACGCTGAACGCGACCACGGGTGTGCTCTCGGGCACGCCGGCCGCCGGCACGGGTGGAAGCTACGCACTGTCCATTAAGGCGACGAACGCTGCCGGTACATTCACGCAGAGCTTCACGCTCGTCGTGACGCAAGCGCCGGTCATTACGTCGGCCAACGCGGTCTCGTTCACCACGGGTGTCGCGGGGACCTTCTCGGTCACCTCGACGGGATACCCGGCAGGCGCTGTTTCTGAGTCGGGTGTTTTGCCGAGTGGCGTGACCTTCGTGGACAACGGCAACGGCACGGCCACGTTGGCTGGTACGGCTGCCGCGGGACACGGTGGCACCTACGTGATCACCATTACGGTGACCAATTCCGTGTCGTCCGTGCACCAGACCTTCACGTTGACCGTGAACGATGCTCCGGCCTTTACGTCGGCCAACGCCACGACGTTCACTGTGGGTACCACGGGGACTTTCTCGGTGGCGACAACCGGGTTTCCGACACCGACGTACTCCGCAACTGGTGTGCTGCCCTCGGCCGTGACCTTCAACGCCGCCACCGGTACGTTCGCGGGCACTCCGGCAACGGGTACTGATGGCGACTACGTGGTGACGGTGACCGCGACCAACTCCGTGTCGTCGGTCAACCAGACTTTCACGCTCAGCATCGTCGGCTAACACGTCACACTTCTTCACAACGCCGCCGCAACCTTCGGGTGCGGCGGCGTTGTGCTGTGCACGTGGGAAACTGGACGACGAGGAGGCGCCGTGGCTGACAATTTCTATGACGTCTTGGGCGTCACGTCACGCTCGACGACCGACGAAATTCGCTCGGCCTATCGCTCACGGGCGAAGTCACTACACCCTGATGCCGGAGGGGACGCCTCTGCCTTCCGCGCGGTAGCGGAGGCTTACGAAACGCTGTCGGATCCATCGCAACGGCGCCTGTACGACCAGTGGCTCCTCCAAGAACGTACGAGGGCAACAACCCTTTCACGCGGTGGCCCGGGCATCGATGACGACATCGCCATCGCACTTCTCTTGCACCAGTACGCCTCGATGCGTGTGGCCGCCGCTGAGAATCTGAAGCGCTCCCTCGTGTGGGCCGCGGTGTCGCTAGTGCTGTGCGCTATGTCCCTCGCCGGTACGGACGTGGGACTGGGGGACGCGGTGTTCTTGTGGCTACCGGCTTTGTTCGGCGTGAATCGCAGTTACCGGCTCTGGCAGCACTACCGCGCTATCCAGGCCGCTGAACGGGAGTTAAAGGCTCGAGTGCGACGGGGCGGATGAGCTCGCGCGGGGAATGATGTGGCAGTAATCTCGTCAATTGTTGGGACATCGCGTCCCGCGAGATGGGGGAGTCATGACGAACGCTCGACGAGTTGCATTGGTCACTGACGCACGAAGCTACGTGGGTCCCGCTCTCGCTCGAGAGTTCGCTCGCCGAGGGCACGATCTCGTCATCGGCGCACCGGCTACCGGGCTGGTGGAGGAATTGGAAGGTCTCGGCAGCACGGTGATTACCGTTGATGGCGCTCGGAATTTGGCCGAGAGCGACTCCGCTCCGCGACTCGTCGCTGCCGCCCTCGAGCGCTTTGGCCGTATTGACGCGGCCGTCGCCTTTAGTGGCCAAATCATTGGTGGCAAATTCCTCGAATCCACTGACGCCCAACTCGACGCACTTTTTGAAGGGTGTGTTCGGGGCCCGTATCACTTCCTCAAGGCCGTCGCCGAACCCATGGTGCAGCAGCGCAGTGGCCAAATTGTTCTGATCACGAGCGCCTCCGCCGCTCGACCGACGCGAGGGGCATCGTTGTATTCGTCGATGCGCGCGGGCGCGACCATGATGGCGAAGAATCTGGCGCAGGAGATTGCGCCCAGCGGCGTGCAAGTGAATGCACTCGGAACGAATTTCATGGACTTCCCCGAGTTTCACGAAGCATCGGGGACGAATGATCCAGAGGTTCGCGCTCGAGTGGAGTCACGCGTGCCCCTGCGACGCATGGGAACTCTGGAAGAGTTCGCGTCCTTTTCAATGGCGTTCTTGGACGGCACCAGCGGCTTTACGACCGGTCAATTTGTGGCGTACGCCGGCGGTTGGGCGTGAGCGACACCGTCCCGGTTCGTGATGGCCGCACCGCTCGACGCGACCGGAATCGTCAAGCGGTGTTGGACGCGATTCTCGAACTCTTTGGCGAGGACATTGATCCCACACCGGAGGTGGTGGCGCTGCGCAGTGGCGTGTCGCCGCGCTCGGTGTACCGATATTTCGAAGATCGCGATGAACTTCTGCGGGCGGCGATCGAACGCCAGATTGAAATTGTTTACCCCATCTACCGCATCGAACCGCTCGGTGAAGGACCCCTGGATGATCGTATTGAGACGTTTGTTTCTTCGCGACTTCGACTCTTTGAGGAAGTGGCCGATAGTTCGCGCGCCGCTCGTCTTCGTGCCGCGCGCGTCGCGGCCATTGGTGCCCAGGTGAGCCAAACGCAGCGGGCTCTCCTCGAGCAGGTCGAGCAGCAATTTGGCCCCGAGCTCAACGCCCAATCGCCGCGGACCCGGCGAGCGACATTGGCGGCCATCGACGCATTGTGTCAATTCGAATCTCTCGACTACCTGCGTCGCACGCGAGGTCTGTCGCAACTCACGACACGGGGAGTACTCACCGAGGTTCTGGACACCTTGCTGGCGCCGCGTGAATCGACGGACGACAACGACGTCAACAACAACGACAACAACGAGATCGAACACGAGGAGATCCGATGAAACAGTATGAACCCTTCGAAGGACGCATCGAACGATTCCAAAAAGATTCGACACCCTGGTGGCCCACGCCCGCTCACCCGGGCGAGGAGGCGCCCAATGTCGTCGTGATTCTCATTGACGACCTTGGTTTCTCGCACTTCGGATGTTTCGGGTCCGATTTGGCAACTCCCCACATCGACCGGTTGGCCGCGGGCGGACTTCGCTACTCCAACTTCCACGTCACGCCCCTCTGCTCGCCCACGCGCGCAGCGCTACTGACGGGACGTAATCACCACAGCGTCGGTGTCAGGTCGATCTCGAATTTCTCATCGGGGTATCCCCACATGCGCGGACACGTATCCAATCACGCTGCGACGATGGGTGAAGTCCTGCGGGAGTCGGGCTACACCACTTTCGCAATCGGGAAATGGCACCTGTGCCCCATGGAGAATGCATCATCCGCCGGCCCCTTCGACCAGTGGCCGCTCCAACGTGGATTCGATCGCTTCTACGGCTTCCTTGACGGCGAGACGGACCAGTTCGCCCCCGATCTCGTCTACGACAACCACCGCGTGGAGCCGCCAAAGACAGTGGCCGAGGGATACCACCTCAGCGAGGACCTCGTCGATCACGCTCTCTCGTTTATCCACGACGCCCGCTCCATTCGGCCAGACCGACCGTTCTTTACCTACCTCGCCTTCGGTGCCATGCACGCACCGCACCAGGCCCCCGAGAGCTACTTGCAAAAGTATCGAGGCGTTTTCGATGAGGGGTGGGACGTGGCACGCGAGCGCTGGTTCGCACGCCAGAAGGAACTAGGCATCATTGCTCCCGAGACGGAGCTCGCCCCTCGCAATCCCGGCGTCGAACCGTGGGACTCTCTGCCCGAGAATCATCGCAAATTGGCAGCCCGGCTCCAAGAGGCCTACGCCGCTTTCCTCGAGCACACCGACGACCAAATTGGGCGTTTCGTCAATGAACTCGAACGTCTCGGCGAGCTCGACAACACGTTGGTGCTCCTGATGTCAGATAACGGCGCGAGCCAAGAAGGTGGTCCTTTCGGCGTCCTGCACGAAATGAAGTTCTTCAACTTCATCATGGAGACCCCCGATGAGGCGGTGGACCGATTGGAAGAGATTGGTGGTCCCAACTCTCACACCAACTATCCGTGGGGCTGGGCGCAGGCGGGCAATACGCCGTTCAAGTGGTACAAGCAGAACACGCACGAAGGCGGTGTGCATGTGCCCCTGATTGCGCACTGGCCGAAGGGCATCTCGGCCGCCGGGGAAATCCGACATGATTTCGCTTACGTGACGGATATTGCGCCCACCATCTACGAATCGGCCGGCGTCACTCTGCCCGACGTCCTGCGGGGTTACGAGCAGATGCCGTTGGCTGGTCGCTCACTGGCCCCGACCTTCACGGGTGACGAGCTGGGTGGCGAACCACGCGTGCAGTATTTCGAAATGATGGGTCACCGAGCCCTGTACGAAGACGGTTGGAAGATCGTGACCCGACACCAATTCGGGAGTCCCTTCGAAGATGACGTGTGGGAGCTCTATAACTTGCACGACGATCCCTCGGAATGTCACGACCTCGCGGCTTCCTACCCCGAGCGGGTTGCGGCGATGGTTGAGCGTTGGTGGGTGGAAGCGGAAGAACACGGCGTCTTTCCTCTCGACGATCGCACCATCGAACTCTTCGGATCTCGCTTCCGTGACCGTTCGCCGCACCCCGTGGATCGTCACTACACCTACCGGCCGCCCTTGACGCCGGTACCGGCGCAGGTCTCGCCCAGTATTGCGGGAAGAAATTGGGACCTCTCGGCGACGATTCACCGCAATGAGGGTGACGACGGCGTGCTGTTCGCCACCGGCAATGCCGCCTCGGGCGTCGTGGTGTACATCAAGGACGACGAACTGTGCTTCGACTACAACATCTTTGGTGAGCACCACGAAGTGGCGTCGTCAACAAAGGTGCCCGCTGGCAGCAGCGTGGTGGGCGTTCGGTTCCGACGTGAGGAAACTGGTGGCTCGGCGGAGCTCATCATTGACGACGACGTCGTGGGCTCCTTGAGTGTCCCCTTCGTCATGCGGATGATCTCGAGTACCGGCATGAGTGTCGGGGAAGATCACGGATCCCAGGTATCAACGAGGTATCAGGGTTCATTCCCCTTCGCGGGAAACTTGGAGCGTCTCGACATTGAATTGCTGGCACCTTCGCGCGCGCAGAGCGCCGACAGCGCGGCCACCGACGAACGAGCGTCGATGTCGCGTCAGTAATTAATCGTCGAAAGAACAGACGTACCCGAGCCGGGGATCGATACGTCCTTCCAGCACATCGAGGTACGCCTTGGTGATCTCTTCGGGTCCGTGCAGTTCACGGATCTTGAGCCATTCACCGACGCTCTTGACAAAGCCTCGCCAGGAATCGGCCATGGCGAGCTCGAATTGCGCGCGTCCCCACTCGCGTCGACGACGATGGATGTGATCAGGAGCGAACAGCAACGTTGGTTCTGGTCCGGAGATCGGACCACCCGCGGTCACGTCGGCGTCCCAATGGGTGTCACCGACGATCATGGAATAACGAAGTCGTTCGCCGTAGTGGTCGTGGATCTGACGCGTGATATCCGGCCGGCCGGCCACGTCCACGTAGATGGCATCGGAGAGTGGCAAGCGCGCGACATCCTCGTAGTGGAGAACTTCGTCGTAGACATCGGTTTCAATCGTGAAATCAACATTGGAACGTGACGTGAGTCCAATGACGTGTAATCCCATTCGCCGACCAAGGAGAAATGCGGCACCGAGGGCCGTCTTTGATGAAGCGCTCGAGATAATGATCGTCGTGGCCCCAAAGAAGTCACGGTCGGCGAGGAAATCGTCAACCACAAACGACGTGATGAACAGCGGGCGCAGGAGAAGAATCTCACCCTCGTGCTTAGGGTCGTAGTGAGGGTCTTCGTGCGTGTAGGCGTAACGGTTGTAGACCCGCGGAAGTTCAGCGCGGTGGGCGACGACGTCAGAAAAGCCCGTGTGATCAAACCGGTCGGGCGTGATGACGAGTTCGGTCGACATCGGAAAATAGCCAAAGACTCGACTGCCGACGACGAGCTCGTCGTGGGTCGATTCCGTGACCTTCGCAAAACCCCACGTCGGAACTCGACCCCACGAAGGTTCTTGGGCGGGGAAGAAGTCCCAGTATCGCATTGCCTCGCCCATGACCGCGTAGGTGATGTTGTTGGCGGAAATTCCAAATCGTTCGATATGCAGGCGACCTTGGCCCGGCGCGAGATCAATCTGTTCTTTGGCACGGACCCGAATTTCGTGTAGGTCCGACTTTGCGACTTCGATATCCACTGTTCGAGATCGTAGTGTTTAAAGGACTTTTCTGCTCGAAAATTTGTCAAGAATCTGAATCGAGCGGTTCCTCAGCGCTTCAGGGTTTCTCGTCAATCACGTCCACCGACCGCGCACGCCAAATATCGCGAACGCCGGAAACTTCCCGCGTTCAACGCGGGCGACGTGAGTGGTAGGTTCCCCAAGAGTTAAGTCGCTCAAAAACGGAGGACATCGCTGTGGCCCAATCCCGTCGAATTCGAATGGCCGTGAGCTCGTTCGCGACCGTATCGCTGGCCGTTGCGGCCCTGGCGACACCGGTGAGCGCAGCGGTGCACCCCGCCGCCAGTTTCAAAGTGGTTGAGGCGGCCGTGCGTGCTCCGTCGTCGGCGCACGCACTGGGAACGGTGAACGGTGCCACGCACTTGTCGTTCTCGGTCTACTTGAACTCGCGTGACGCGTCAGGCCTCGCCGCCTACGCCGCGGCAGTGACGAATACGCACTCGCTGACGTACGGTCACTACCTCACCAAGGGCTCGTTTGCGTCACGCTTCGGCGCATCACCGAGCAGCATCGCCAACACCGTGGCCACGTTGCGCGGCGAGGGGCTGACAGTCTCACCACGCGTGGTCAACGGTATTGCTCTGCACGTCTCCGGTACGGCTGCCACCATTACGCACGCCTTCCACACACACCTTGAGAGCTACCGATTGGCGAGCGGTTCGCTCGGAATGGCCGCCACGTCGTCGATCAAGGTTCCTGCATCGATCGGCGCCAACATCTTGGCGGTCGTGGGCTTGAACAACCTGGTGCAACCAACGTCTAACGCGAAGCGCCTTTCGTCCACGATTGCGCAGAGCCAGATTCGTCGTCCCTCGACGAAGAACTCGGCTGCCGCGCGACACTTCGCAACGCGTCCGCACCTCGCCGCGGGAGCTCCGAGCGCGTGCGCGGGTGCCACGGGCGCCACACAATTGGGCTACGGCGGTATTACTGACGACCAAGTGGCGAGTGCCTACGGTTTCGGAAATCTCTATTCGAACGGTGACCTTGGTGCCGGCCAAACGATCGCCGTTTACGAACTTGAGCCTTTTGCGACCTCTGACATCGCAACGTTCGAGAATTGCTACTTCGGTGTCGACAACACGAAGAACATCAGCACCATCAACATCGATGGTGGACCTGGCGTAGGTGCCGGCTCGGGTGAGTCATCGCTCGACATCGAAAACGTCGCCGCGTTGGCTCCGGCCGCCAAGATCGCCGTGTATCAGGGTTCGAGCACAACGGCTGGCGTCCTTGATACCTACGCACAGATCGTTGCCGACGACACCGCCAAGGTGGTGACCTCGTCGTGGGGTGAATGTGAGACCTTGGCGAAGACCTACTCGCCCGGATCGCTCGCGGCGGAAAATCTGATTTTCGAGCAGGCGGCCGCCCAGGGTCAGTCGGTCTTCTCGTCCGCAGGTGACGACGGCGCCGACGACTGTTCGGGTCACGGCTCGCAGCCGACGAAGCCCTTGCTGAGCGTGGAAGACCCCGCGTCCCAGCCCTACGTGATTTCGGTGGGCGGTACGACGGCTCTCAGCGTGTCGAATCCTCCCGCCGAGCAGGTGTGGAATGACGGCGCGACGGGTGGCGCTACCGGTGGTGGATCGTCGCTGATTTGGTCGATGCCCTCATGGCAGCAGAATGTTGCCAGCGTGGCCGGATCGTCGACGTCAGCCGTCTGCGGCGCGTCGGGCGCGACCGCCTGTCGAGTCGAACCAGATGTCGCTGCCTTCGCCGACGAGTACACGGGAATAACCGTGTACAACAACGGCAATTGGTGGACGATTGGTGGGACCTCGTCGTCGGCCCCGATTTGGGCTGCGGCGTTGGCGGAGATCAACTCTTCGCAGGCTTGCACCACCAATCCCTCGACTGCTCAAGGCGTTGGTTTTGTGAGCCCGCTGTTGTACGAGGTGGGAGGCAATCCCACTCTCGCAGCGCAGGGCTTTCACGATGTCACCAGCGGCAACAACGACATTTTCTCCACCAATGGCGGCAAGTACGCCGCGACCACCGGATTTGACTTGACCACCGGTTTCGGTACGCCGAACCTCGCGGCTAATGATGGCAGCGGTCTCGCGTCGTCGCTCTGCCAAGCTGCCCAAGAATCCACGACGTCATCTCTCACCAGCGTGTCTCCCTCGTCGGGTTCCGCCGCAGGAAATACCAAGGTGACCATTCGCGGCCAAGGTTTCATGACCGGTGCCACGGTGAACGTGAAGGGCGTCAGCTTCGGAGACTTCCCCGCCTCCAGCTTCACCGTGAAGTCGGCAACGACCATCGTGGCGTACACGTCCGCTGAAGGCCAGCCGAAGTACCTCGGCTCTACTCTTCCCGCGGCCTCGACGTCGCTCGTAGAGGTCACGTTCAATTCCGGCCACGTTGCGGTGGGTCCGTCTTTCAACTACCTTCCCGCCACGAAGCCATCCGGCGTGCCGACCATCATCAACGTAGGTCCGAACGCGGGAGCCACCGCCGGAGGCAACACGGTCGAGATTCACGGTGTGGGCTTCTCGACGGGCAATACGGTCACGTTTGGCGGGGTGCCCGCAACGTCGGTGAAGGTCGTCAGTAGCCAGTTGATCACGGCGGTCGCTCCCGCTCAAAAGCGGTCAATGTGTCTCGCCGCGAGTCACACGGCCGTTTCTGGATTGTGCCAAACGCAGGTTCAGGTGACGAATAAGTCGGGTACGTCCGTCGCACTTCCGGCGCTGCCGCCACTGCAGGGATTCCTGCAGTACAACAACGCCGGTGCTCCCTACGCCCCGGCCAATTGTCACTGCGAAGTGTTCCCGACCTTGACGGAGTACGACTACCAAGTCACGCCGACGATCACCAAGGTGACGAACGAGTCGACGTCGAAGGGAATGTTGGCCAATCCGTACGGTTCGGACCTCGTGGTGATCACCGGTACGGGCTTCAACTGGATGACCACGAATTGGGTTGACATGGGTGACCCGACGCTGACGTCGAGTCAGGACTACTCCATTCAGTCCATCTCGTACAACGAAATTCAATTCGCGTCGCGCCCTGACCTCCACCCGAGTCCCACGGGCGACACCGTGCCGGTCAGTGTGGCCAGCATGGTGGCGCAGTCGAACTCGGTGGACTTCAGCTACGGTCCTTCGCCGGTGATCACGGGTCTGTCGAAGCTCGTGCTCCCCTCGGCGGGCGACCCCGCGGGTACGAAGAACTTCGTTATTACCGGTGCGGGCTTCAGTCACGTTCTCGGCGTTGTCTTCCAGGCGCTCGGAACCGGTGGGTCGACGTACGTGCAGTCCAAGAACAATTTCTCGGTATCGGGTACGACGCAGATCTCTCTCGAGTCTCCGAGCCTGACTCCCGGAAGTTACGAAGTGATCGTGGTAACGGCGTACGGAGAGACCAACGGGAACGAACTTTCCTCGACTCCCTTCCCCGCTGCCCCGTTCACGGTGCAGGTCATCAACCCGGGTCAGGCCGCAGTCACCAGTGTGTCGGGTACCACGACCTGCCCGACATCAGGTGGTTGCACGATTGACATCTACGGCGTCAACTTCGGCACTCCGGGTGACATCGTCGCAGTCTTCGGCGGCATTCTCGCCGGCACCGTCACGAATTTCTCCGAGACGGGTGGCGTCGATGACCTCACAGTGACTGTTCCCGAAACACTGCCTACGTTGACGGGTGCGTACGACATCCAGTTGTACACCGACAACGGAGTCACTGCCGCTACACCGACGGCGATCGAGACCTACGTCTACGGCCCGTAAGGCTTCCTTAGTCAACGAACGAACGCCTCGGCTTACGGCCGAGGCGTTCGTTCGTTAAAGGTGGTTACGAAGAGGTCTGCTGTGAACCGCGGGCAATGATGGCGTCAGGTTCGAATCCCTGATCGCTGAATCGTTCGGTCATCCACGACCTGTTCCAACGTCGTTCGCGCTGCCACGCGTCATCGCCGGACATCGCTCCGATTTCTTCGTACATTCGACGCAATTCCGCGACGGGCGCCGGATCCAGCGAGGCCATCGACGCCGCGATCTCCCGAGCTCGGTCCATGAGAGCATCGTGCGGCGTGACTTCGGTAACGAGGCCCCATTGCAATGCCGTCGCCGCGTCGATCAAGTCGCCAGTCAACGACATCCGACGGGCGCGATCAATTCCGACGAGTTCGGGGAGGCGGATACTCATGCCCCCGCCGGGCATGACCCCCACTCGACCGTGCGTATCGGCAAATCGAGCGCGTTCCGAGGCGATCATGAAATCGCAGGCCATCGCGAGTTCGAGGCCGCCCGTGATGGCGGGACCGTTAATGGCACCGAGGATCGGTGTGTCGTGGTTGGGAAGCAATCCCCGTGAACGCGAGCCGTCAGGACGCGCGAGGGAGCGAGTTCCGGCCAACTCATTTTTCAGATTTCGAAGGTCAAATCCCGCGCAGAAGGCGGGATCTGATCCGGTCAGGATGATTGCTCGGATATCGGCGTCAGCGTCCAGGGCCGAGATGGCATCGACAATGTCGCCCATCAATTGGGCAGACAGCGCGTTGCGCTTCTCGGGACGATTAATCGTGAGCGTCGCCACGGCGCCGTCTCGTGCTAGCAGGAGCTCCGTTGTCACGTTCACCTCTTGGTCGTAGTGCGAAAACCTCAATCTAGGGCGAGACGACGCTGTGGTCTTGGTTCCGGCGGTGACCTCGTCAACCGGCACAACGACCGCGAAGATACCTTCACCCGAAGCGAGGCGTGTGACGCTGAGGACGTGGGCGAGGGTCGCCAGATGCCAAACTGGTCCCCGAGGCGGGCCAACAGCGCCTCAGGGGAGGGCAGCCATGACGTCACGGGGAAACACGGACCGCAAGGACGCAACGGCCCATACGGCAGAACGTAACGCTCTGGCGAGCGACAGGGTGCGCTGGGATGACACCCGCGATTTTGCGGAGGCAACGCGTGGACGACTCCCCGTCGACGCGCCGCGCCAAGTTCTGGGCCGCTTCGGACACGCCGTCTGGGACCTCGATAGCTACAGCTTCGTTGAGGGCGAGGCCCCGTCGACGGTTCACCCGTCGTTGTGGCGTCAAGCGCAACTCAATAACATCGCCGGACTCTTTGAGGTGGTCCCGGGCATCGTGCAGGTTCGCGGGCTCGATATTTCCAATATCACTTTCATCGCGGGGGAGTCCGGTTGGATCATCATCGACCCCTTAACGGCGCAGGAGACAGCCGAGGCCGCCATGGCGATGGTGAACGAACATTTCGGCGCCAAGCCCGTGCACGCGGTGATCTACACCCACTCCCACACTGATCACTTTGGCGGGATTCGCGGCGTGGTGGATGCGAGCGACGTCGCCAGTGGGGCTGTGGAGCTGATTGCGCCCGCGGGATTCTTGGAAGCGGCCGTGAGCGAAAACGTCTTGGCGGGCACGGTAATGCTGCGTCGGGCGACGTATATGTACGGGGCGCTTCTTCCGCGCGATGAAAAAGGTCACGTAGATACGGGACTCGGCAAAGGACTGCCCGCGTTACCGACGGTGGGTCTTCTCGCGCCGACGCGAGAAATTGAAAACACGGGTACGGAACTCACCATTGACGGCGTGCGCATGGTGTTTCAAATAACGCCCGGTACGGAAGCACCGGCCGAGATGAATATCTTCTTCCCTGATTTTCGAGCTCTCTGCATGGCAGAAAATTGCACGGCGAATATTCACAACGTCTATACGCTGCGCGGCGCGCAGGTGCGCGACTCGCTCGGTTGGTCAAAGTACATTGATCAATCCATTGAGCTCTACGGCGACTCGACGGACGTGGTGTTCGCGTCGCACCATTGGCCGCGTCACGGACATGACTACGCCCTGGGATTCCTCGGATCGCAACGTGACGCCTACCGGTACGTGCACGATCAGACACTGCGTCTGGCGAATCACGGTCTGACGATGAATGAAATCGCCGAAGAGCTCACCTTGCCCGCTGCTCTCGACGACGAATTCTTTAATCACGGGTATTACGGGACGGTCAATCACAATTCGAAGGCCGTGTATCAGCGGTACTTGGGCTGGTTTGACGGGAACCCGGCGCACCTCCACCCACATCCTCCCGTCGCCGCCGCGCAGCGGTACGTGGCGTTCATGGGTGGTGCGGATGCGCTCCTCGATAAGGCGCGCGACAGCTACGCCGAAGGGGACTACCGGTGGGTGGTCGAAGTGGTCAACCACCTGGTGTTCGCCGAGCCGGAGAACGAAGAAGCTCGCCTCCTGCAGGCCGATGCTCTCGAGCAACTCAGCTACCAAGCCGAGTCGGGACCGTGGCGTGATTTCTACCTCACCGGAGCACAAGAACTTCGGTCGAACGGCACCATGTTGGCAGGGCTGAAGGGCAACGCTCTCGGACCGGACATTGTGCCGGCCATGACGACCGAAATGCTGGTCGACCTCCTCGGTGTGCGATTGAACGGACCCGCATCGGCCCAGGACGTGATCGACATCGATCTCGTGGTGACCGATCGTGCTCACGAAAAATGGGCGCTGGCGGTTCGCCACGGAGTTATCCACGGTGTCGCCGGGCGTGGTCACGATGCTCCGCACGCAACTCTGACAATTACTCACGGCGCCTTCGCCTCGTTGGCGTCGGGGAACCAGTCGCTCGATGAGTTGATCGACGGGGGACTGGCGTCCGTTGAGGGAGACGTCACGGCACTTA
>Ga0007858_1000056_pt1 | contig 50976 bp, 53 predicted proteins | sample CryBogCBH08Aug08_FD_71211 | JGI IMG/M metagenome (GOLD analysis project Ga0007858, IMG submission 71211) | Freshwater microbial communities from Crystal Bog, Wisconsin, USA - CBH08Aug08 | ecosystem: Environmental > Aquatic > Freshwater > Lake | place: Crystal Bog, Wisconsin, USA | collected...
TTTAGATCATATGAAATTTGAACTCACTCAAACAAAACATCTCATCAGGCTTGCCGCAGCATCTCCAGAAGCGTTACGCAAGACAAACGCGCCTCATGAAGAACTAAAGACGGCGTCCATATCGACCCCGCATGCTATTGACGCCGCCCCATCCCTATTTCTGGCAAGCCCTGCTAGCGCTGACATGACAGACAAAGCCGTTTCAAGCTTAGAAAACGCATCCTTTTATGGTCAATTGACGATGAACGGTCGATGAATAACGCGACATCACAACTGTTCGCGCAACAGGAACGTCATAGGGCATATTAATCAGGCGCTGAAAAATTTTTCGCGCACTGGAACACTAACCTTGATCACATATCACCTGATCTAATTTTTTTGAATATCATAAAGCCCTAACTGTCGCGCAACCAGATAATCCGCCAACATCGTTGGCAGGAGCGGTGGCAGAAAATAATCCAACACCCAGTTTTTCACGACGGAAATCCGCTTTGGCGGATGGCGGGAGGTTAGCGCGCGTAAGACCGCACCGGCGACCTTTTCGGCCGCAGGCGCAGCGCGTCCTTTCTCTACAGCCCAGCGTCGCAACGCACCAATTGCAGCGGCGTAAACCGTCTCATCATACGCGGAATAATCCGCCATATCCGCCTTGTCCCAGATTGGCGTAGCGATCATTCCAGGTTCAATGACGATGACATCAACGCCAAAGGCGATTAATTCACGTCGCAACGCGTCAGATAATCCCTCAAGTCCAAATTTTGAGGCATGATAAGCGCCAAGAAAAGGCGTCGCAAAGCGCCCTGCCACCGAGCTCATCATGATGATGCGCCCAGCCTGATTGAGCGGCATGTGCGGTCTGGCGCCAAGAAGAGGCGCAAAAGCCTGAACAACCTGAAGCTGCCCTGTCAAATTAACAGCTAATTGTTCACGAAAATCAGCGATCGGCAGATAGAGTAAGGGACCTGACACCGCCATGCCCGCATTATTCACAAGGCCCGCCAGACCAGCCCCATCAAGGTGCGATTGCACGATCTGCGCGGCGCGCAAAATCATGTCGCAGTCTTTGATATCAAAAACAAGTGGCATAAAATCACTGCCAAACTGAGTTTGTAATCTTGCCGCGTCTTCCTCTCGTCGTACCGATCCAAAAACAAAAAAGCCTGAGGCAATAAGCTTGTCGACACAGGCTGCGCCAATGCCTGAGGACACGCCAGTGATAACGACGGCGCGTTTTCTGATGTCCGACATGTTGCAAATTCCTAGCTGTTGAGAAGCCGGGCTAAAACATCGCACGTAGCATGATCTGCAACGCCATCAACGCGATTAGGACGAAAATGACGCTGAAAAGCAGAAACAGTTATAGCAGTGTCCTCGTCATAAACGCCGGTCGCTTCCAGTCGATAGCCAAATTTTGAAAGATTGAGCTGAAGTCTCACAACTTCAGGACCACTCACGCCAAGCGTAAGCGCAGCCGTCGCCTGTGAGACTGGAGACGCAAGAAACCGACCAACGCCTTCACGCGCTAAAACATCCCATGGGAAAAATTCGCCTGGATCAATTTTACGACGCGGCGCAATATCAGAATGCGCAAGAACGCGATCCCGCGAAATATGTCTGCGCGCGCAAATATCTCGCGATAGACTGATCACGGCCAAAATTTGCTCTGCTGGAAAGGGACGAATGTCACGATGACCCGGATGAACTATTTCGATGCCAATGGAACTGGCGTTTAAATCTGTTTCACCAGCCCAATAACTCACCCCAGCATGCCAGGCTCGCCGCTCCTCTTTCACAAGCTGAAGAATGCGCCCGTCTTCTTCCACAACATAATGCGCCGATACTTGCGCAAGCGGCGAACACAAAAGCCCCAAGGCGCTTTCTGATGTCGGCATCCCTGTATAGTGCATAATCAATGATGAAATTTCACGCGTACGGGCGCCATGATTTGGCGAGGGAAAAACGATTGCCCCTGCATGATCTGGCGAAAAGCGATCGCATAGCTCTGGCGTGTCGCGCCATGGAGACGTCGCATTGATCCATTGTTTAACGCGCTCATCTGGCGCGTCATTTGATGATATGTCGCTGACAACGCAAGCGCTATCGGCGCCAGCGGCAAGCGCGAGACAGGCGCGCTCCGGCGTTAAGCCGCCGATTGCGACGAGCGGTAGATCGCCAATACGCTTTTTCCATTGCGATAGCTTGGCAAGACCTTGCGGCGCAAAGGGCATACGCTTGAGTAGCGTCGGCCAAACGGGACCAAGGGCGACATAATCAGGAGAAAACGACAGTGCACGCTCAAGCTCTGCGTCATCATGCGTGGAAACGCCAATGCGCACATCATGTCGGCGTAATGCACCAATATCAGCGGCATGAAGATCCTCTTGACCTAGATGAACAAAGTCGCATCCCAAATCGATAGCAAGGCACCAATAATCATTAATGATCAGTTGCGCGCCAGCAGCTTTACATAAATCACGCGCCTGCTGGATCTGTATTTTAACATCAGCTTCAGCGACGTCCTTGATACGCAATTGAACGAGTTTTACGCCAAGTGGCAAGAAGCGCGATAACCAGCGCACATCATTGACAATGAGGTAGAATGGATCAATCGTCATGCGTATCGTTTATCTACATCTGCGCTGGCGATCGACGCCTGAGGAGCTGACATCATCAGGCCAAGCGATCAAAAGGACGGCCAAGTGCCGGCGTTGAGGGTTCAGCCATATCGCGTGGCGTGATGATTTTAGCAAAAAAAGCAGCGCGCCCAGCCTCTATCCCCAAACTAAAGGCGCGCGCCATTGCGCTTGGATCGCCTGCGCGCGCCACGGCCGTATTCAGCAAAACGCCATCATAGCCTAATTCCATAACGGCCGCGGCATGCGAGGGAGCGCCAAGACCTGCATCAATAATGAGAGGGGTTTGAGGAAATCGTGCGCGCAAGGCTCGTAAAGCATAAAGGTTATTCACACCCCGTCCCGACCCAATCGGCGCAGCCCATGGCATCAACACCTGACAGCCCACATCAAGAAGCTTGTCAGCGACAACAAGATCATCTGTTGTATAGGGCAAAACCTCAAAACCCTCGCGCGACAGCGTCCGCGCTGCATCAACGAGAGCAAAAACATCCGGCTGTAATGTATCCTCGTCGCCGATCACCTCAAGCTTAATCCAATTCGTTGCAAAAACCTCTCGCGCCATTTGTGCGGTCGTTATGGCTTCTTTAGCGGTCAGACAACCTGCCGTATTAGGGAGAACTTTAACGCCAAGATCTCGGATAAACCGCCAAAAACTTTCTCCTGCGCGACCGCCACCGGCTTCGCGGCGCAATGAAACCGTTACGATTTCACAGCCGGACGCACGAATAGAGTCGGCAAGCACTGCCGGCGAGGGATAGCGCGCCGTCCCAAGCAAGAGGCGAGATTGAAACTGCGATCCATAGAGGCAAAGAGGAGCTTGGCTAGTCACACATTAAACTCCTAACCACCCTGACGCGGCGTAACAATTTCAACCATGTCCCCTTCGGACAATCGCGTTTTTGCTCGATCTTTGTCGCGTATGAATTCCATATTTAAAGCTGTGGCGACCTTTTGGTTCTCATAACCAAGCTCTTGAAGCAAATTTTGCAAGGTCGCGGCGATCACATCAACCGAACGCCCATTCACCTGAATGCGCATCCATCACCTCCGGGAAAAAAGCGTCCTGCAACAAGACGCGCGCCGCTCTCTTGGCCAAGGCTGGCGCAAGGAGAAAGCCATGTCGATATAGGCCATTGATATAAAGGGTCCGCCCCCGCCGAATGAGACGCGGGTGATTATCAGCAAAAGCTGGGCGTAGGTCTGATCCTGTTTCTAACACTTCAGCCTCTGCAAAGGCTGGGTGGAGCGCAAATGCTGAGGTTACCAGCTCAACAAGGCCACGCGCCGTCACACGCGTCCTTTCTTCATTTTCGATCATTGTCGCCCCAACCATGAAACGTCCGTCGCCGCGTGGAACAATATAGACTGGACGGCGCGGATGCAGCATGCGCACAGGGCGTGATAAGGAAAGCTCACGACTTTGCAACACGAGCATTTCGCCTTTGACGCCCCGCAAGCTTTTGAGCGCGTCACGCGCTGCAAATCCTCTGCAATCAACGACCCAGTCCGGCGCAGCCCCAAGCGAGGCGACATCAACGCCAAAATGCAGCGTTACATTACTCATCGCGGCCAGGCGGTGGATCAAATCAGCTAGCGCATGGCGTGGATCTAAATGCGCTTCTTGAGTAAAATAAAGCGCGCGATCAAATCTTCCCGAGAGGTCAGGCTCCAGAAGGGCGAGCGCAGCGCCGTCGAGATGTTGGAATGCGCGGGTGCGCTTTGCAAAATCAACTAATTCTGCGTCTTCGCGCGCTGGCGCAACCACCAAACTGCCGGTGCGAAGGGCAAGAGAGAGCTCCTGCACCCAAAAATCCAAAGACTCCTGGCCGAGCTCAGAAATGACCGGCGAAGCGGTTTCCAATTCGCACCAAGGCGCCAACATGCCGCCAGCATAGAATGAACACCCCTGACCTGGTTCAGCCGCCCGCTCGATAAGCTCGACGTCAATATTCTCGTGCGCAAGCACATAGGCTGTGCATAATCCCGCGACGCCAGCGCCGATAATGCGTGCATGCATCAGATATATTGAGAAGGTACGATCAACAGCGCCCTCCCTCCGCCAGCGACAAACTGGATCAGTTTCAAAGGGTCGCCGCATGGCGCAAAATACTGCTGCGCTGACAGCCTCTCAGCCCGCCCGGTTTTGGTCCAGACCAACCCCCCGGCAGGGCTCCCCCGGTTTCGAAACAAAGGCTTGCGACAATACGGACCCAAGGTCAAGCGCGACGCTGCGCCTCTAAGGCCTTGTCAGGGCCGCTTGTGTGACCCAGTTCTATGCTATTGGCGTGCGTCCTTCGTCGTCCAGCACATCCATGGGGAGAAAAAGATGTATTCATTAAAGCTGTCGACAGTTCGTCGCGCGCCTATTGTCGCTTTTCTTTTTGGCGCAACGGTCAGTTTCGCCGTATCTGCCTACGCTGCCCCAGTCGGCACCTATTTTCCAATTCCCAACGGATTTAATTTAACTGGCGTTGCCAAGGACTCGCTCCTGACGATTGAGACCAGCTGGCTTCAAAACGGCATAGAGAATCTTTCAAAAGCGCGCACAGAGACCGAAGCGGCGCTTGAGAAGGCCAAAACAAGCGCTCAAGATCAAGTTGGCGCCCTCGAAGAGAAGCTCAAAACTATCGACAAACTGACAACGGACGCCAAGGCTGAACTAACCCTAGCGACCAATACGGATCCCCAGCACGAAATTCAGGTTGCGCGCAAGAACAAGCTCATTCTCAATCTCAATCAATGGATCAATGAGCTCAATCGTCTTGCAACCGAACAAATGAAAATTGCAATTCTTAAGGACGGCAACGAAGCCATGGCGGCGCAAAATCGAAATTATCAACTTTCTGAACAAGCAGATAATCTAGAAAAAGCCAAGCAAGACCCAAGTATGGAGAATTGGGGCAAATAACCGAGGATATACATACTTTAGATGATTTCATCCCGTGCGGCTGTGTGCTTGCTCAAAGCACTCGCCGCATTTTCAATTCTGATTGCAGCGTCTTGCAAGGCCTGAAAGACGCGAGCTGCTTCCTCTGCCTGCTTCTGTTTTGACTCTTCGTGATCTTTGCGCGCGCGCGCGAGCTCTTGCTCCAATGCGACGATCTTCTCACGCGCGTCAAAAGATTCGTCAGCGATCGCAATCGCAGCCATGACATTGATGCGTTGCTCGCCAATCTCTCCGAAATTTTCATGCATGGACTGAATTTTAGTCTCGACATAGCGCGCAAGTTCTTCGAGGCGCGCCTCCTCTCCGTCTCCACAGGCAATCCGATAGCTGCGACCGGCAATTGAAACAACGAGCGCCGCCATATTGGCTCCTAATCGTCCGAGGCTGCAACAGGCGTCGCAAGAACTGCCGCAACATTTGCGCCAACGACCTCAAGACGCTGTAAAACCTCATCCCGTGTTTTTTCAAAAATTGCCGCTCGCGTCAGCGCCGCATCCAACTCCAACGCAAGACGCGAACGATCATCTTCCATAATCTCCAACTCTTCTTCGAGCTCTGCGCCAGTCAGATCATTCTCTAACCGCGCAGCAACGGCGTTCTCCAACTGGCTCAGCGCGCGTCCCAGACGCAAAAGCGCCGCGTCAAATTTGACTTGATCAGTCATCGCTGAGAGCCCTTAGCTGAAAGACAGGATCGCGACTGTATCTCATGACGTCGATTCGATATGGGACTTTTGGTAGCATGATTTTATCAAATCCCAATTTGCGGCGGCGCGCGGCGCCAGACGCCGCGTTGACAGCGCAACGCGAGGTGCTATCAAACCCTCGCTTCATAAGCCGGCGCCCCGCGCCCAAGGCAAAGCAACAAAGCCGCCACCCCCTTGTTCCGACCCGGCGGCCCCAAGGAGTTTTCAAATGACCGTGAGAGTGGCGATCAACGGCTTCGGGCGCATTGGCCGCAATATTTTGAGATTCATTGTCGAATCTGGACGCGCTGACCTGCATGTCGTCGCCATCAACGATCTGGGTTCTGTGGAAACCAATGCGCATCTTCTGCGCTATGACTCCGTTCATGGACGCTTCCCGCATGAGGTGAAGGTCGCCAATGACTCGATCGACGTTGGCCAGGGGCCGATTAAAGTAACCTCGATTAAGAATCCGGCCGATCTTCCCTACGGTGACATCGGCGTTGATATCGCCTTGGAATGCACCGGGCTTTTCACCGCCCGCGATAAGGCAAAACTGCTTTTGGATGCTGGCGCGAAGCGTGTGCTTGTTTCTGCGCCGGGAGACGGTGCCGACGTCACAATCGTTTATGGCGTCAATCACGAGAAATTGACCAAAGACCATCTGATTGTCTCAAACGCCTCATGCACAACCAATTGTCTCGCGCCCGTGGCAAAAGTTCTCAATGACACCGTTGGTATTGAGAAAGGGATTATGACGACAATCCACTCTTATACCGGCGACCAACCAACGCTTGATACATTTCATAAAGACCTGTACCGCGCGCGCGCAGCGGCCTTATCGATGATCCCGACATCAACCGGCGCTGCAAAGGCTGTTGGACTTGTCTTGCCAGAACTCAACGGTAAACTTGATGGTTATGCGATCCGCGTACCGACGCCTAACGTTTCAGCGGTTGATTTAAAGTTCGTTTCAAAACGTCCAACTTCCCGGGAAGAAATTCACTCTCTTATCAAAGCAGCCGCTGACGGCCCGATGAAGGGCGTGCTTGGCTATACGGATGAAAAACTCGTATCAATCGACTTCAATCATAATCCCCTGTCGTCATGCTTTCATCTTGACCAAACTAAGGTCATGGACGGCAATCTTGTGTCAGTCCTGAGCTGGTACGATAATGAGTGGGGTTTTTCTGGCCGCATGACAGACACAGCGGCGCTGATGGGAAAATTGATTTAAAAAATTTGATCACATCAATTTAGAGCGGGTGCTTAACGCCCGCTCTATCCTTTTGCTATTAGCCCGGAGTGCGCTGATGAGTTCCTTTCGTACGCTCAACGACGTCGATGTGAAAGGCAAACGCGTTCTACTGCGCGTCGATCTCAACCTGCCGATAGAAAACGGCGTCGTCACTGATACAACGCGCATCGATCGCGTGCGGCAAACGATTGATGAAATCTCTGAAAAGGGCGGCAAAGTTATTCTGCTTTCCCATCTTGGTCGTCCAAAGGGTCAAGTGAAGGAAGCCGATTCCTTGCGCCAAATTATCCCTTCGCTTGAAAAAGTCCTTGAGCGCAAGATTACCTTTGCTGACGATTGTATTGGACAATCAGCCGCCGCCGTCGTCAATGACATGATGAACGGCGACATCTCGCTTCTTGAAAATACGCGCTTTCATGAAGAAGAAGAAAAAAACGATCCTGCATTTACTCATGAGCTGGCAAAAAACGGCGATATTTTTGTTAATGACGCCTTTTCAGCGGCCCACCGCGCACACGCCTCAACCGAAGGACTTGCGCATATTCTGCCAGCCTTTGCAGGCCGCGCCATGCAAGCAGAACTTGATGCGCTTCGCGCGGCGTTGCTCAACCCCTCCCGTCCAGTCATGGCCATTGTTGGGGGCGCAAAAGTTTCCACCAAACTTGACCTGCTCGGGAATCTTGTCAGCGTGGTGCAATATCTCGTTATTGGCGGCGGTATGGCTAACACATTCCTTGCCGCACAGAGAAAATCCGTTGGGAAGTCCTTGTGCGAACGTGAGCTTGTTGACACCGCGCGCGCTATTCTTGCAAAAGCAACAGGGGAAAATTGCGCGATTATCCTACCGCTTGACGGCGTTGTTGCTAGAAAATTTGAGGCGCACGCTCCCTCACAAATTATAAATATTGATCATGTCGAAGCGGAAGACATGATCTTGGACGTTGGGCCAAAAACCATCGCACATGTAATTGAGCTTATGGAAACTTGCAGAACACTCGTTTGGAACGGGCCATTCGGGGCATTTGAATTGCCGCCTTTCAATGCCGGCACCAACGCCATTGCCAAAAGGGCGGCGCAGTTAACAAAAGAAGGGGGATTGCTATCCGTTGCCGGTGGCGGCGACACTGTCGCGGCGCTTAATCAAGCCAATGTCGCCACGCAATTTTCTTATGTATCCACCGCTGGGGGCGCATTTCTCGAATGGCTCGAGGGCAGAACGCTGCCAGGCGTTGCTGCGTTACAGCGATAGAGCGTATTGGCGCAGCCGTTGACGCCGCTGGCCTGGCTAGGCTACGAAACGAACGGTTTGTTTCTGCGTTAATGGGCGTTTGCAAGATGCCGCGAGAGAGTATCGCTAAATTTGCGATTGGGCAGGTCGTCAAACATCGCCGCTATCCATTCCGCGGCGTCATATATGACGTTGACCCTGAATTCGCCAATACTGAGGAGTGGTGGCTCTCAATTCCAGAAGAGCTACGTCCGCGCAAGGACCAGCCCTTCTATCATCTCTTCGCAGAAAATGCTGAAACGGAATATGTCGCTTACGTTTCGGAACAAAATCTTGTCCCTGACACGTCCGGCGACCCAGTGCGTCACCCGCAAGTCGACGAAACCTTCGAACGAGACGGCGCCGGCACCTATCGCGTTCGTGCCTCAATCCGCCACTAATCTCTTAGCTGACTTCTGACGTGTCGCGCGCACGCCGCACAACGCTGAACAAAACGCCCGGACCTAAGGTCCGGGCGTTTTGCATATCTTTTTGGCAGCTCCAAGTGAGCTGGAGCAGAATTTACTTGAATTTACTTGGCGGCTGGAGCCGGCGCTGCGCCGCCTTTGCCTTCAAGACGCTTGCGTTCTTCTTCAGCCTTCTTTTGCAATTCAGATTGCAGCTTCTTTTGCTGATCTTCGAGCACCTTCGGATCAATTGGCGCGCCGTCAAAAGCTTTGCCGAAATTGCTCAGAGGAAGGAAAAAGGTCACTTCAGCATTGGCCTGATTTTTGACGATAACCGTCATATTCTCAGCCTTTTTCATGCTATCGACGACAGCCTTCTTCACCTTGGCTTCAGCAAAACAACCATTCGGGAAGCAGATTTCAAACGCGCCCGTTTCCATAGCACCCTTGTCGATTGCGAAACGGAAACCAGGCTTGAGCATAAGTCCTGGCGGCAACAGCAGTCTGATCAACTTCTGATCGTCGCCTTTGGGATCATATACAGCAAGCGCTAACAACGGCTGTGGAGGATCTTCCGGCTTTGCGCCAGGGACACCAAAATCCCGGGTGGTGTAACAGATTTCTTTCTTGCTGGCGGGATCAGCGCCGCAGATTTTTGTCCAGTCAGGCTGAACCGGCGTCAAGGTGGCCGCAACCGGGCCTCCTGGCGCTGCGCCCTGTTGCGGGGCGCCCGCACCTGGAGCGGCGGCTGGAGCCTGCGCCCCCGCCGGCGCCGCAGGAGCTTGTGCCTGAGCCTGGAAGCCGGCCAGCAGGAAGGCTCCCGCAAGGGCGATCGCGCAACCGCGCGAGAATTGGATCGACATCGGAAATCCTTTCGATTTTCGGCAACACGACGCCAATGAGCGCCGCAAATAGGTGGCCTGGTCTTCCACACAGAGAGCGCCAACACCCCAAAGGGCGCGGCAGATCCGCGAATAGACAGTTTACCCCAAACCGCGAGTGCATCCGACAACCGTCGGAAAGACAGACTGCTCATACATGGTCGCGGCGGCAAATTCCAGCCGTCTGGGAACAGATCTGGGCGACCTTTTGGTGGTTTTCACTGAAAAACTGCAAATCAATGCTTACTTTAAGCCTCGCCGCCTTAAAGCGGTCCCAGCTTCGACTAAGGTTAACTCATGACAATTGCTGCGATTCGCTGGCGCAAAGCCGTTATCCGCCGATTTTGGAGCCGCTTCTTAGGCGTTTGCTTGGCGAGCGTGACGCCATGCATGTCGCTTCAGGCTGGGCAGCCCACCTTCATACAGCCCTCTTCTGGACTACAACCCGCTCATGGTCTCGCCATGCATGGCGCGCCGCAACTGCCGGAGGGCTTTGACCATTTTCCCTATGCCGACCCGACGGCGCCAAAGGGCGGCGTGCTGCGCATCGGCTTGGCTGGCACCTTTGACAGTCTCAATCCTTTCAATCTGAAATCAGGATCGGCTGCGCAAGGTTTGGTTGGAAATGTTTTTCAAAGTTTGATGGCGCGATCGCAAGATGAACCTTTCACGCTTTATCCTCTCATCGCGCAATCAATAGAGATCGACCCGGCGCGGACGCATATTGTTTTCCATCTCAATCCTGCGGCGCATTTTTCCGATGGCGCGCAAATAAGCGCTGATGACGTTGTCTTTAGCTTTGAGCTATTAAAGTCAAAAGGGCGACCACAACAACGCGGCGCCTTTAATCTCGTTAAATCTATTGACGCGCGTGACGCACACACAATTGCTTTTGATCTAACTGGCGCCAATGATCGTGAATTACCGATGATCCTCGCCATCATGCCTGTATTGCCAAAGCATGCAACAAATATTGAACGCTTTGCTGACGCAACGCTTGCAAAGCCCTTGGGCTCAGGTCCCTACATTGTTGCAGACGTCAAGCCTGGCGCGCGGCTATTACTGCGACGTGATCCAAATTATTGGGGACTTGATACGCCTAGTCAGCGCGGTTTCTATAATTTTGATGAAATCGATATTCAGTATTTTCGCGACGGTAATTCACTTTTTGAAGCCTTCAAGGCCGGACTGCTCGATTATCGCGAGGAAACCAGCACGATGCGTTGGTCAAGCGCATATGATTTTCCTGCTGCACAAGACGGCCGTATCATTAAGGAAGCGCTGAAAAATGACATGCCGAAGGGATTAGAGGGTTTTGTCTTCAACACGCGTAAACACATTTTCCAAGATCCACGGTTACGCGAAGCGCTTGGTCTCATGTTTGATTTCGAATGGGTCAACGCCAACCTGTATTCTGGACTTTATACGCGCACAAAAAGTTTCTTTGACGAGTCCGAACTTTCCTCCTCTGGTCGTCCGGCAAGTCGAGAAGAAAGAGCGCTGCTTGCGCCTTTCCCCAACGCAGTCAGACGGGACATTCTGGAGGGCGAATGGAAGCCGCCAACTCATGATGGCTCGGGCAGAGACCGCGATATGGCGAAGCGTGCGCTCGAGCTCTTGGATCAGGCGGGATATCATCTTGAGGCTGGCGTCTTGAAACAGGGCGACACGCCAGTTGCTTTCGAAATCATGGTCAAGGATCGCAACCAGGAACGTCTAGCACTAAATTATGTCACATCACTGCGTCGGATTGGCGTTGACGCGCAGGTTCGACTTGTTGATGAGGTTCAATATCAGCGACGTCGTCAAAAATTTGATTTCGACATGATGATTGGCCAGTGGATCGCCTCCGCGTCTCCAGGCAATGAACAACGCAATCGCTGGAGCTCCGCCAGCGCGGCGCAAGAAGCCTCTTTTAATCTTGCTGGCGCCGCATCGCCTGCGCTTGACGCCTTGATCGCAGCTCTGCTTGCAGCGCAAACACATGAAGAGTTTGTCACCGCGGTGCGTGCCTTTGATCGGGTGTTACTCTCAGGTTTTTATGTCGTACCATTGTTTCACGCCTCAGAACAATGGAATGCTCATTCAAATAAAATCTCGCATCCCCAAAGAACGCCACGCTACGCTATGCCGATGTTTGGGCCAACGCTGGAAAGTTGGCGTCAACAGTCTTCGACAAGCGCAACGCCGTAACCCTTACGCCTCTTGATGCGCTTAGAGAGCAAACAATAAATGGCTGTTCGTCGTCTTGATCCTATTCTTGTTGATCGAATCGCTGCCGGCGAAGTCGTCGAACGACCAGCGTCTGCTGTCAAAGAGCTTGTTGAAAATGCGCTCGACGCCAAAGCCACGAAAATTGATGTGGCGATTGAAGATGGTGGCCGTGCGCTTATCCGTGTCATTGATGATGGCTGCGGAATGGATGAGAGAGACCTCTCTCTCGCCATCGAACGTCATGCAACATCCAAAATTCCTAATGGCGATCTGACCAATATTTTGACCTTAGGCTTTCGTGGCGAAGCGCTTCCGTCTATTGCGGCAGTCAGCGATCTTACCATTGACACGCGTATCCAAGATACGCCGCATGGGCATATGCTCCGTGTTGAAGCAGGCGAAAAACGTGGGCTCACTGCAAGCAATTGGCCGCGCGGAACGCGTATTGAAGTCCGCAGCCTTTTTGCAGCAACGCCTGCACGATTAAAATTTTTAAAAACACAACGAACGGAAACATCCGCAGTCAGCGACGTCATAAAAAGACTGGCGATGGCGCATCCGCATGTGCGATTTAGCTTTTCGTCTGATCTCGGCGTTTTATTTGACTACCCCACCTGCGACGAAAACAATGTTGGACGCGCCCGCAGGATTGCACAAGTTCTGGGTTCAGAATTCGAAACCAATGCGATTATCATTGAGGCGTCGCGCGACGACGTTATGTTAACAGGTCTTGCAAGCCTTCCGACATATAATCGCGGCAATGCTCAGCAACAATTCATCTATGTTAACGGACGCCCTATAAGAGACAAGCTATTCACAGGCGCAATACGGGCAGCCTATATGGATTTTCTTGCGCATGACCGTCACCCAACTCTCGTTTTATTTCTCGAGTGCGATCCAAAAATTGTTGATGTTAATGTTCATCCTGCAAAAGCAGAGGTTAGATTTTCGGACGCTGGCCTCATCCGCGGACTTGTTGTTGGCGCACTCAAACAATCGCTTGCTCGCGAAAGTCATCGCAGCGCAAATTCAACAGCGCGCGCCGCAATCACTATGTTCGCACGCTCACCTGGCTTCACGTCCACTGCGCCTGTAAATTGGGACGTCAGTCGCTCGCCATCGGCGCCAAATAATTATATGCCGCCACAAAGGGCGTTCGATATTGGCGCGCCATCAGCCGATACAAGCGCAAATGACGATATCTCTCGAATAAAAGATATACATGCAGTAAGTATGGAGACAGAAAACGCGCCGCTCGGCGCAGCGCGGGCGCAACTTCACGAAACCTATATTATCGCCCAAACAAGAGACGGGCTCGTTATTGTTGATCAACATGCAGCACATGAACGGCTAGTCTATGAAAAACTTAAAAGCGATCGCGCGCGCAATGCCATTGCTCGTCAGATGCTACTCATTCCTGTCGTCGTTGATCTTGATCCTTCGCGCATAGAAGCTCTGATGGTCGCACTCGAGGAACTTGCAACATTTGGCCTCGTGCTCGAAGCTTTTGGCCCCGGGGCTGTAATTGTCCGTGAAAGCCCTGCAGCTCTAGGAGATATTGATCACAAAAGACTTGTTGCAGACATCGCAGATTTACTCGCTGAAGCTGACGATATTCGCGGCCTATCGCGTCAACTCGACCATGTTCTTGCAAGCTGCGCCTGCCATCACTCGATCAGAGCAGGTCGACGGTTGAACGCCATGGAAATGAATGCCTTGTTGCGAGAAATGGAAACAACGCCAGGCGCAGGTCAATGCAATCACGGCCGACCAACCTATGTTGAGTTAAAGCTCTCGGACATTGAAAAGCTTTTTGGTCGAAGATAAATTTATTTAAGAAACTATGCAGGCGATCGGCGGCTGTGACGCACAGATAAGGCTCAATCATGAAACCACAACTTACTCGACGCGCTGCAACGGCGTCGATTACTATGCTCATTGCTTGGCCCTTTCCTTCGTATTCTGTCGAGACTGTCGAAATTGAAGAGTTTGATGATTTTGGCGTCAGCACGGGTGTGACGCGCGCACCTAAGATCGTCAAAACAGACCCTGAATGGCGCGCTCAATTATCCACTCTTGCGTATAGCGTCACGCGTCAAGAGGGCACAGAGCGCGCTTTTACTGGAAATTACTGGGATCATCACGCACAAGGTTGTTACCGCTGCATCTGCTGTCAGACAGCGCTCTTCGACTCAAAGACAAAATTTGACTCTGGCACGGGTTGGCCAAGTTTCTGGGCGCCGATCTCGCAGAAAAATATTCGTGACATTTCTGATACAAGCCTCGGCATGCGTCGCACAGCCATTTCATGCACGCGTTGCGATGCCCATCTTGGCCATGTCTTTACAGATGGTCCAAAGCCAACAGGGTTACGATATTGCATAAACTCTGTGGCTTTGACGTTTCTGCCAAAGGCAAAAGAAAGATAAGCGCATTGAACCGATCGTAAAAAAATATGCTCATACGAGCGTGACGATGGGCTCGGCGATCAAGAAGACGATACGCTTTCCTCACGTCGCAACAACCAGACAATCTGTTGCGCCTTTTCAGGGGAGGTCCATTCTCCACCCTCACGCGCTAACAGATATTCACTAAGCAACGCTATCTCCGAATTATTGCTTTTCTTCTCCAAATCGGCAAAGGCCTGAGCAAGATAATCCTTATCCATCAAATATTGCGCGGCTTCATTCGCTGCCCGCCAATTTTCAATATCCTGCGGCAAAGAGATGCGAGCGACACGCATATGTGAGATATTCAGCCCTCGCTGCAACGCAAGAAATGTGCGCGCTTGTTGCATCAGCGTCAAGTTTTCTGTCGCCATCCCCTGCACGCCGCAAACTGCCAGATAACGTTGCAAAAGAGGGGTCAAGTGAAGCAAGCGCGGCAAGGACGTGATTTGAGCATGCTCAGCAAATTCGCCACTATTGACAATCGCAATTGTCAGCGCCGGATCTGCGTCATAGGCCTCAAATCCCCCAAGAGAAGTTAAAATAGCCTGTTGCGCTTGAGACGCCGAGATAAACAAGTGAGCGAAACTTATGTTCACGATGGGATCGAGCACACGCCAGTCACCAGAAAGATCAAACAAAGGTTTGGAGCTTTTGTGCCTGATCAACTGATTTAGAGCTTGGACAAATTGCTCTCGACGTCGTCGAAGCTCAACTGCCGCAGGCGCCGTCTGCGACGTCTCACGCGCTTTTTGTATTATAGCCGCAACAAGCGGATCTTCCTCGCTCACACGCCACGGCGTGAGTGCGTCTGCATCAAATCGAAATAAGCGTATAATTGACGACCCGCCTGGATCTTGCGGGGCGACAAGAAGATCTCCAGCCATGGCGGCAGGAAGAATAACGCCAACATCATCTCCCAGGGCGGCGCCATAAAAATCAATCTCTAGAAGCTCTCCGCGTCCAGGCGCAGGCGATGACTGACGTCTGACAGCGACGCCACACCCAGCATGGGTTTCTGGATCGATGATGAGACGCAATAAATTTGCGACGGTTAACGCCGCGTTTGAAGTTACAGCATCCGTTTCTTCATCATGTACGCCAGTTGCGGCGCGAATATCTGAAAGCGTGAGGGGATCAACTTGTGGCGCGCCAATGCGCTTCTGCGTCTGTATCCAGAGATCGAACCGCTGCCGCTGTCGCATGGCGATCACCACATAGATGCGACGCAGTAATTGCGTGTGATCCTCCAAACCTTCACGTAGCAGTAATTCAAGAATTGCGCGCGGCGCTCCGCCTTCGTTGACCCAGTGTTGCATGATGGCAAATGGCGCTTCCCGCATATCTGAAACGGGATGTAAATTTACAGCTTGCGGTGAGAGAATTACCCGGCTTTGTTCAAGCGGAAAAATACGCTGAGCTGGCGTCAACCGCACAATGGCGCCGCCATCAGCGCCTCGATCGTTGGCGCGCTTTTGACTGATCGCCCAAAGGAGATGCGTAGAAGCCTGCGCGATAAATCCCCGCATGGCGCGCCCTTGGTCATTTTGGCGTGACAGAGTACGTAACTTGAGGGAAATCTTTTCCTGATCGTCGCTTTCAGCTTTAAGCGCCATCAACAGTTGCGTTTCAGCGTCAGCAGGCAGCTCATTTTCTGTACAAAGATGAAGCGACAACACATCGCCAACGCCAGTAATAAGCTGAACAAATCTGTGCCCCTCCGGCAGATCAACGACAATGACCTGTGCATCCCAGCGAAAGAGATCAATGACATCAATTAGTCGCGACTCACGTTGAAACCTCTCATCAGTTGATGAGATAAGTGTCAGTAGGGGCATAGGGTTTTTTTGAAGTAGATCAAAATAGCCAAACGTTAGGCGACGCTGACCATCCCAAAAAAACGCTAATTGCTCTCGCCACATTATCCGGCGTCCGAAAAAAGCATGACAGCGCCATGCAGAAAACTCACGCTCTCGCTTATCGGCGCGTCACGCAACTGAACAGAGCCTCGCGCCAACCACATGTGGGCGGAACGCCTAGTGAGTTCGGGGCGGCAAGATGGGCAACGTGACGTCGGGCTGACGTCCTGTGAGCGATTTTAAAAAAGCGACAATTTTTTTATTTTCATCGTCAGAAAGGGCTAAGCCTAATTGCGCCGCGCCCATAATCGAAACGGCTTTCGACAAGTCAAAGGTCGCGCCATTATGAAAATACGGCCCCGTTAATTCGACGTTGCGCAAAGAGGGTATTTTGAATACGTAACGATCGGCAATGGCCTTTGTGACGCCGAAGCGGCCTTGATCGTCGGCAGGCAAATATTCTGCCGGTGGAGCTGCCGCGACGCCAAATTTTGCATAGGAAGCCCCACCAATATTAACGCCGTTATGGCAGGCTGCACAGCCTTTATCCATGAATAACTTGGCTCCAGATTTCTGCTCGTCCGTCAGCGCATTGTCATCGCCCATCAGCCAGCGATCGAAAGGCGCATCAGGCGTGATTAAGGTTGCTTCAAAAAGCGAGATCGCGCGACCAATATTTTCATAGACAAGCGGCTCAGCCTGACCTGGAAAGGCTTTCTTGAATGCCTCGACATAGGCAGGAACAGATTTCAATTCATCAATCGCGCGTTGTTTGGACGCCGCCAGCTCCATTGGGTTAATCGCCATTGGTCCGCCACGCGTTTTCAACATGGCTTTTGGATTAGCCATAACTGAATTGACGACTTGATCTTTTAAGTCACTGGCGCGACCGTCCCAATATTGTGATTTATTAAATACTGCATTGAGCACTGTTTGCACGTCACGGCCGGCAAGCTGCGCATTTCGACCGCCTGATAATTCGCCACCATCAACGCCGCCCATACTGATGTTATGGCAAGCAGCGCAACTGATGTCATGGGCATCAACCAGTCTTGGTTCAAAGAACAGCATTTTCCCAAGCAATAACTTCTCAGGCGTCGCAGGATCTGCCGGATTGACGGGGGCAGATTGCGGGATCGGTTCAAATAACTTTCTCGCCTGCTCGCGTAGTGTTTCCTCCGCCTGTCCCGACCCGGCGCCAAAAGCCATCATCAGCAAGGTTGCGGCAAGGGAGAGTTTGTGGGGAAAACGCATCGTGAGGATCCCTAGGCTATTTCAAGTAAAATGAGAGCCCGTTGATAGCATAGTTTATTTCAACGGGGGGCATGAAGGACGAATCTACCTTTTGCGCCCAGCTGCGAGCTTGGTTTTGGCGCACCTTAAAAAAACCAGAGCCAAGCCATCCGCTCAGGCTTGGCTGCGAAAAGAAAGAATATCTCGCGACTTCACGCGGCACAATGAGCCGGCAGGTAAAATATATATCTCGCTGATCAAGGGGGTGTTTCGTGACCTAAAAGCAAGGCTCGCCCTGCGACTTGCGCTAAAGGGCAAGCAATCGCGCATAGACTTCCAGCGTCGCGCGTTGCATTTTCTCGACTGAAAAACGCGCCTGTGCGTGATCTCGCGCCTGACGACTCAAGAGATCTCGCGCCGAGGCTTTCATCGACAATACAGTCGTGATCGCCTGCGCCAAGGCCTCTGGATTTGCAGGTGGCACCCGCCAGCCAGTTGTCCGATGCGCAGGGACGTCCGGCGGTGCGCGAACAATCTCTGGGGCAGCGCCAATGTCGGAGATAATCACGGGCGCTCCCATCGCTTGCGCCTCAACACCAACGCGCCCAAAGGCCTCGGGCACGATTGCTGGCGCAACGACACAGGCTGCGGCGAGATAAGCAGCCGGCATATCATCGCAATATCCAACGCATTGCATCACAGCGCCAAGACCTGCGCGCGCAATCTGCGCTTCAAGATTTTTTCTGAAGGCGCGACTATGCGCATCACCGGCGAGAATGACCTTTAAATCTTTTGCCGCGTCGTTAGTTAGGAGTATCTTGAGCGCTTCAATCAGAGTTTCATGTCCTTTACGCGCAGACAGACGCGCTGGCATTAATAACACGCGTTCGTATGCTGCGACACCCCACTGCTGACGTAAGCGTTCTACGCGCGCGCTATCAACATGGGTTGGCGTAAATTTGTTGAGATCGATGCCACGCGGAATGACGGCAATGCGATCCGAGGCTGCTGGGTAATGCTCACGAATACGTTTTGACGTGTATTCAGAATTCGCAATCACAACATCTCCGCGCGCCATGATTGCGTTGTAACGCTGCTTGATTGGCGAAGCGGCGCCATAACTGCTGTGATAAGTAGTAACAAATCTGACGCCCGCGCGCTGGGCGGCATAATAGGCAACCCAAGCGGGCGCACGCGAGCGGGCATGGACAAGATCGACCCCTTCCTCACGCAGCAAACGCGCAAGCCGTGAGATGTTCAAGGCCATTTTTAGTGGGTTTTTTGTAGCTGCTGGAAAAGGAGTCCAAATCCCTCCCTTGGCTTGCAATTCACTGACCATGCGTCCGCCAGCTGAAGCTACAAGACTGCGGGCGCCGGCTGAAGATAAAGCAGCGGCAATATCGACGCAGGCGCGCTCAGCTCCGCCAGATTGCAGTTCAGGCACAATCTGCAAAATCGTATAACCGACCAAATTATGGTCCGTTAGCGAGAGTGGGTCAAAATGTTGCGTCATCGGTCATTAGTCTAGCAAGCGCGCTTGCGGCTGTGATTCTATCAGTCTGGCCCATAATCCTTTATCAACTATGAGCGACGAGATAATATTGGGCTCACTCTTCATCCAAGGCTTAATGGCTCAACTGTGAAAAACAGCGCGATCGATTTTCTTGACGTTCCTGTTCCTGGCGCTGATGCGAGCTGGAAGATTGCGCGATCGGTGACGCCGTCAACAAAACGTGGCGGACATAGGCCAGGCCTTGTCTGGCTCGGGGGATTCGCCTCCGACATGAGTGGAACGAAAGCCGTCTATCTCGAGACATTCGCGCGTCAACGCGGTCAAGCTTTTCTGCGTTTTGATTACTCTGGTCACGGCGCATCGCATGGCCGCTTCGATCAGGCCTGCATTGGCGACTGGCTTGCTCAAAGCATCGCCCTCATGGAGACCTCAACGACGGGTCAACAAATTCTGATTGGCAGCTCAATGGGAGGATGGATCGCCTTATTAATGGCGCGTTATTTTGCGACCAAAGGCACACAAAACCGTTTAGCCGGTCTTGTCTTGCTGGCGCCAGCCGTTGACTTCACGGAAACTCTGATTTGGGCGCGACTTGATGAACCAACGCGTTGCAGCATTATGGAAAATGGCTTTTGGGCACGGCCATCTGACTACTCCCCTGAACCCACGCCCATCACACGACGCCTGATTGAAGAAGGTCGACAGCATCTGCTCTTTGGCGATATTATCCGTTCCTATGCGCCCGTTCACATATTGCAAGGAATGTCGGACCTAGATGTCCCATGGCGTCATGCGTTGAAAATAGTCGCGCATCTAAGCGCAGACCCAACGACACTAACCTTGGTTTCAGAGGGCGATCATCGACTGTCGCGTGAGAGCGATCTCGCTCTGCTCGCCCGCAGTGTTGAGCTTATGACAGAGCGCTTTGAACAATCCGCCGGCGCTTGGGACAAGACCTTCCGATAAGAAACTTGACAGACCCGCGCCGCACATCAATGTTGCCGAACAATTCGTTCGTCCTATCGAACACGGCAAGGTTGTCTGAGATGCCGAGGCTATTGTGACTAATTTTTCTCAACCGCGTCAGGATCAGGCCAGCTCAAGTCCTCTAGCCGGGAAATCTGTGACTTTTACGGCTGATCAGGCTCTCCTAACAGATGGGGGAGGGCGCATCGCGCCGCTCACATTGGCCTATGAAACCTATGGCGAACTCAATAATGCGCGCAGCAACGCCATTCTCTTGTGTCATGCGCTAACGGGCGATCAATATGCTGCCGGCGTGCATCCCGTCACCGGCAAGCCGGGCTGGTGGGAATCCATGGTAGGGCCTGGCAAGCCCTTTGATACGGATCGTTATTTTTTGATCTGTTCCAATGTCGTTGGCGGCTGCATGGGATCAACCGGCCCTGCGTCCGCCAATGCTGCAACCAACAAGCCCTATGGTCTGGATTTTCCTGTTGTGACCATACGCGACATGGTGCGCGCGCAGGCGATGCTGATCGATCACCTTGGCGTCGACACGCTGTTTTGCGTCGCGGGCGGATCAATGGGCGGCATGCAGGTGCTTCAATGGGCCGCGAGCTATCCGCAGCGCGTCTTTTCTGCAATGCCGATTGCAACAGCAGCAAAACATTCAGCGCAAAATATCGCTTTTCATGAAGTCGGACGACAAGCCGTTATGGCCGATCCTGACTGGCGAAGCGGACGATATCTCGAGCAAGGCGTAAGACCGGAAAAAGGCTTAGCCGTTGCGCGCATGTCAGCACATATCACTTATCTCTCCGAAGCAGCTCTGCAGAGGAAATTTGGCCGCAAGCTCCAAGACCGTAGCGCGCCGACCTTTTCATTTGACGCAGATTTTCAAATTGAAAACTATTTACGTCATCAAGGATTGGCTTTTGTTGAGCGTTTTGACGCGAATTCTTATCTCTTTGTTACCCGCGCCTGCGACTATTTCGACCTGGCGGCAGATTATGATGGGGTGTTGGCGCGGGCATTTAAAGCCACCAAAACCAGATTCTGCGTTGTCGCTTTTGATAGCGACTGGCTTTACCCGACAAGCGACTCGCGGGCAATCGTTCATGCCTTGAATGCAGGCGGCGCCTCTGTCTCTTTTGTTGAAATTCAGTCTGACAAAGGTCATGACGCCTTTTTGCTTCATGAACCAATGTTTATCGCCACGACAAGAGGTTTTCTTGAGTCTGCCGCCACTGCGCGCGGACTGAAAAAATAATCAATATGAACAAAGTCGCCTCAAACCCAAGACTTGACCTTGCCGTCATCGCTGACCTGGTCACGCCAGCTTCGCGCGTCCTAGATGTTGGATGCGGTGATGGCGCATTGTTGCAACTTCTTGCGCAAACTAAAAATGTCGATGGCCGTGGCATCGAACTCTCACAAAAAGGCGTCAATGACTGTGTCGCGAAAGGTTTGTCCGTCATACAGGGCGACGCAGATACCGATCTTGTCGACTACCCTGACGACGGCTTTGATTACGTAATCTTATCGCAAACTTTACAAGCAACGCGACACCCGCGTGAGGCGCTGCGCAATATGCTGCGCATTGGAAGGCGCGCGATTATTTCTTTCCCAAATTTTGGTCATTGGCGCGTGCGCATGCAACTGGCGTTTCGCGGGAGAATGCCGGTTACAGGCAATCTTTCCAGCAGTTGGCATGACACGCCGAATATTCACCTTTGTACGATCAGGGATTTCGTCGAACTCATTGAAGAGCTCGGCGCCCATATTGAGCATGGGGCGGCGCTCAACCGCTATGGCTCCCCAATTCGTTTTAATGCGCCATGGTGGGTCTGGAATTTAATGGGCGAGCAAGCAGTGTTTCTGCTGGAACGCGGCGAAACTAAAAAGTAATCCTCGCTCCTGCGACGGTTTGTCCCGCTTACTTGTCTTTCATCGCCTAGATATTCGCGTTAGCCTCAGACTGACATACGCTGCCTGTTCCCCGATGATGCGGCGGCAGTCGTTCACGCTAAAAGCGTGCCGACACAAGTGGGGCGGGCGGCCCTGAAATCGCTTAGCGGCGCATGGGAGGCCACCATTTTGGCGACGCATGTTAATGATTCTGCGCTCGGCGTTATGTCGGCGCCGAAAAAAAATCGCCTGGCGCGCCGCCATGAGCGGCTGAAAGTTTCTGAGTCTCTGTCCTTACGAGATGCGCCGCTCTTTGCGCGTGTTGACGACGAAACTATTTCTCAACTGACCGCGGAAGCAAAGTTTGAGATTTATAATCCAGGTGAGACGATTTTTCGACAGGACGATCCAGTTTCAACAATCAATATCATTCTTAATGGCTATGCTAAGGTCCTGCGCATTGCGCCAAATGGCGATGAGACGCTTGTAGCCATCCGTGCTGACGGAGAAACAATCGTTGAGCCGCTTTATGGACCTCATGAATTTTATGGGGTCTGCGCTGAGGCGATCAGTCAGGTGTCACTCGTCAAAATCGCGACTACGCGCTTTATGCGTATGATGAGCGAATCTAATTCGTTAAACGCTGCCGCCTTACAAGACGCCAAAGAAAAATCAGCGGCGTTGATTTATGAAATTGAGGCTCTGAAATCTCAAACAGCTGATCAAAGACTGGCGCAATTTATCCTTGCGCTCTGTCCTGCGGGACAGGAACGCTGCCGTTTTCGCTTGCCATATGACAAGCGTTTAATCGCTGCGCAGCTCGGGGTTAAACAAGAAACGCTTTCCAGGGCCTTTGCAAAACTCAGAGAGATTGGCGTTCGTACAGAGACGCGAGATATTCTGGTTGAAAACCTTAGTCGACTGAAAGAAGTCTGCGAGCTGGCCGGCCGATCGGCGACAAGCTTGCCTTCAGAGCGCCGCAGCCCCATCTCCCGTGAAAATGCGGCCTAAGCGCATTTATTGCCGCGCCTGAAAGAAAGCACCCTCATGGTTGCGCAAACAATCCTGTCATCAGAAGCCGTTAGAATCCTTGTCTGCACCGCCTGTCGTGCGCTCGATCAAGAGAATGTGCGCCCTGGCGCAGATTTGATCGCCCGACTTCGCGAGCGTCTCAACGCGCGGGCGCTCTCCATTGCTATCGCCGACGTGGAATGTTTTGCTGTTTGCAAGAGACCAACAACTGTTTCGCTGACCGCGCCAAATAAATGGAGCTATATTCTTGGCGATCTTGATGCTCAAACTGAGGTCGACGATTTAATTGATGCCGCCTGTAGTTACGCGACAAGCGAGACAGGCATCGTTCCTTGGAAAGAACGGCCGTCATGCTTCAAAAAAGGCGTTGTGTCACGGCTGCCGCCGCTCAACGGCATTAAAGCTTAACCAGCTCTCTAGGCGCGTTATTTCTTTTCTGCCGCCTTCGCAATTGCTTTAGCAATACACGCCCGCGCGTCCGCCGCGTCGCCCCATCCGGCAACATTGGCCCATTTATTGGGTTCAAGATCTTTATAATGCAAAAAGAAATGCTCAATGCGGCGCCACGTCATCTCTTGAAGATCCGTATAGTTATGAACGTCGCTATAACGAGGCGTTAGACGCGTCGTGGGCACGGCGATAATCTTTTCATCGCCGCCCGCCTCGTCCGTCATGCGCAGAACGCCGATCGGGCGCACCGCCATTACAACACCCGGCGCAACCGGACGCGTATTGGCCACAAGCACGTCGCAAGGATCGCCATCATCAGACAGCGTATGTGGGATGAAGCCATAATTTCCTGGATAGCGCATGGCTGTGTAGAGGAAGCGATCAACGAAAAGCGTGCCAGAGGCCTTATCAAGTTCATATTTGATTGGCTCGCCGCCAAGTGGAACTTCGATAACCACATTGACTTCATGCGGAGGGTTTGCACCAATCGGAATCGCGTCAAGACGCATAAGAAAGTCTCCTTGTCGGATTACCGACTGATGTTAATGGCGCCGCGACAATTTCTGCACCGATTCGTTGCAGGGTTTATCATAATAAAATTGAACTACGCCACGCCTTAAGGCCTGGTGAGCTGGAAAACCCAAAGGAAATAGGATTATTGTCCAGGAGCCGGCAAGTTCACACGCGCGGCGGCGGATTCTGCAACGGATTGCATCTCATCAACAGACAGCGGCCCGATGAGAACAAAAGCAAAATCCGCTGCGCGCCATTCAATGGCGGCTATGCCGATGCCAACCTTGGCATTCTGCTGAGACACTGACGCGGTTGCGCGCTCAAAGTAGAGCCCAACACGACCACCGTCAGCGCGTTCATAGACTAAAAAGCCCGCAGGAGCTGCAACGCCCGGCGCAACACGGCCCCCAAGCAGCCGTAAGCCATGCGCCGACAGATCAGGAAGTTTTGCAAAGCCTACCCGTGATTTAAGCCAGCTCATCAGTTCATCATGACGGGAGGCGTCAATCTCAACGGCATGCACATCGGAAATATAGGTCGCATAGGTTAAGCCTGCCCGCGACACATAACCCTGAGGTACCGACATCACGCTTTGCGACGGCGATGACTCATGACGGCCGGCAAAGATGAATGTTGCGAGCGCTGCGACAGCGGCAACCGCCAGGACAGCGAGAACTGAGGCGAATATCGCCTGACGGCGTTGCTGCGCCAAAACATCCTCTCGTCGACGCATGCGGGGCAAAACGCCTGGACGGCCCCAATGCGTCGCTCCGGTCTCAATGGCGGGGCCTTGGGGTTGCGACGTCACTTGAGCAGCGGCGCTGCGCAATGACGGCGCGGGAGTCTCTCGAGCGATTGGCTCGTAGACTGCGCGTAACGCAGCATTCTGCCGTCGCCAATTTTCAACGAGGGCCGCGTCTTCTGGATGGGTCAAGAGATGTTCTTCAACCTGGCGACGCTGTTGCGGATCAAGCAATCCGTCAACAAAGGCATGCAGATCTGCTTCTTCCACAAAACTGGAGGGCGGCGGCGTCAAATCTGCGGCAAACCTATTTAACGACGCGCAAATGCGCACTGTTGCGGGTTGGGCTCATCTCAGCAGGAATATTGGTCATGTCCGCCCAATCCGCCATCGCCAGCCGCGCGCGCTGTAATCGGACGAAAACACTCTCACGTGACGCGCCGACAATCCGCGCTACAGTCTCATAACCAAAACCCTCGAGACAAATAAGCAGCAAAACCGCGCGATCATCAACATGAAGTCGCGACAATCCATGAACGATTGGCGGCTGCCTGGGACCTGGACCGGGGGTGGCAATAAATTTTCGCGCAGCAAGGGCGGTGATGGCGGCATAGGCCTCGACGCGCGCCGCCTCTCGATCTGTTGGACAGATTTCGCGGGCGCGCATACGGGCACCAAGCCCCTGAAGCGCTGCCTGCACCACCCCATCCGCCACGACCAGGCCAGCGCCGGCGCCAAGGGCGCGCGCATATCGACGAAAGGCGGGGGTCGCCTCACTTAATCCATCAAGGATATCAGCGCTTTTCGTCATGTTCCATCCCAGTTTCGTCGCCTCAATTAGCTTTAAAGGCGTTATCTATGAGATGATAGAACAAAGCCGCGCAATTTTCCACGGGTTTGAGCGTTGTTTTTACGATTTAAGCTTCAGGCGAGATCCCTTCCTCTAGGGTTTCCTTCACCAGTAAAGCAGGCTAAAGGGCGCGGAGCCTTCAAATCAGCAAATGGAAAGAGTACGATGACCGACCAAGCGCCGCCCGCCACGCCTTTCACCGGAGTACTTGCCGGAAAAAAGGGTCTCATTCTTGGCGTCGCCAATAATCGTTCTATTGCCTGGGGCATCGCAAAAGCGGCGCGTGACGCTGGGGCCGAACTCGCTCTTACCTATCAGATTGAAGCGCTCGAAAAACGCGTGCGACCCTTGGCCACCGAACTCGGGGCCCATGTCGTGGGCCGCTGCGACGTCTCCGAAGCTGACACAATCGACGCCATATTCTCAGAAGTAGAAAAACTTTGGGGCAAATTAGATTTTGTCGTGCATTGCCTCGCCTTCTCGGACAAGGATCAGCTCGACGGGCGCTATGTCGACACAACAGCTGAGAATTTCTCTCAAACAATGCTGGTCTCATGCTTCTCTTTTACCGCGGTGGCGCAACGGGCTGAAAAGCTGATGAGCGATGGCGGCGCGCTTTTGACCTTGTCGTATTATGGCGCTGAAAAGTGGATGCCACACTATAATGTCATGGGCGTCGCCAAAGCCGCCTTAGAGGCCTCGGTGCGCTATCTTGCCGCCGACCTCGGCGAAAAGAATATTCGCGTCAACGCTATTTCAGCTGGACCAATCAAAACCATGGCGGCCTCTGGCATTGGGGATTTTCGCTACATCCTGCGCTGGAATGAATATAATGCGCCGCTGCGTCGGGTTGTGACCATCGAGGAAGTTGGCGAAACAGCCGTGTATTTGCTCTCGCCGATGTCGCGCGGCGTCTCAGGAGAGGTGCTCCATGTCGACGCGGGTTATCATATTGTCGGCATGATGAATCCTGCAGCCGCCCCTAAAATGGCGGATCTGCTGGCGCTGTTACCCCAAGGCGGAAAATAATTTTTTGCTGCTCGTGAGCCCGCGCTATAGACCTTCGGGCTGACCAGCAACGCTTACGAGCAAACCACCGTCGCCCAACAGCTTCTTTGCTGCGCGCTGGCAGTCCGTTAGCGTAACGGCGGCGATGCGATCATTTCGCGTATCAAGATAAGCTGCGTCAAAACCATCTAGCTGAAGGTTGACTAATTGACTGGCTATTTTTGTTGAGGTGTCAAACCTTAGCGCATAGGAGCCAATAAGATATTTTTTGGCCTTGTCGAGTTCGTCTTCTGTTGGCCCATGATCTGCGAATCGGCGCACTTCTTCTTCAATGATCTTGAGCGCTTCTCCTGCCCGCTCATTTTTCGTCGCGGCCGCACCAATTAACATTGGACATTGGTCATACTCATTTAATTGCGAATAAACGCTGTAGGCCATGCCGCGCTTCTCGCGCACTTCATGAAATAATCGCGCGGTAAACGTGCCACCGCCAAGAATATGATTTGCGACGACGACGGCAAAATAATCTGGATCATGTTTTGTGACGCCCGGCCGACCAAAACGAATGGTTGATTGCGGCACGTCAACGTCGGTTATTTTTCGCACCCCTACGTTGTTTACTCGGATTGGCGGTATAGCGATAAGATCATTTGTCTTGGCAAAAGCGCCAAAAACATCATCCAGCATGGTCGACAAGGTTGATGCGTCAATCGCGCCGACAACAGCAATTTTAAGATCTTTTGACGAAAACAACCGTTCGCGTAAGGCAATAATGTCTTCACGCACAAGCGTATCAATGGTTGTAAGTTCGCCGCGCACGGGGCGTCCATAGGGATGGTTGGGAAATGCAGCTTCTCGAAAGGCTCTTGCCGCCATCGCATCAGGATCATTGGCGTCGCGTTTGAGTTCGGCGACAAGCTGGCTGCGAACGCGCGCAACATCATGTGCGTCAAGTCGCGCTTGCGTTAAGGCAAGCTTGAGTAACTCAAAAGCCTTATCCATATTTCGCGACAGCGTTTGCAAATGACCTGACAGTGAATCTCTGTCAGCGCCAAAACCAAGGTGAATCGCCTGATCCTCAATCGCACGATGAAAGCCGCGCGCATCAAATGGACCAGCGCCTTCATCAAGCATGCCGGCAAGCAGCGTTGCAACGCCAGGCTTATCCACCGGATCTTGCGACGCGCCGCCGCGAAGCGCAAATTCAAGCGCAACAAGCGGCACAGCATAGCTTTCCACAAGCCAAGCCGTCAGACCGCCTGGCGTGATAACTTTCTGCACATGTTCGGCGCGAGAGGCTGAGGTAACCTCAGGAGCATGGGCGATCATCAATTATTTCCAATTCAGCATGAGAAAAACAAGCGATCGAATAAAATGGAAAACTCAGGCGTTGTCAGCCGGGAGCAAGAAACCCGTGACGGCATGACGCTTATCAAGCCATTTACGCGCAGACGCCTGAACGTGCTCTGATGTAACAGCCTCCATTCTGGCGGGCCATGCCTGAACATCTTCAATCGCCAGTCCCGTTGCTAGAGATTCACCATACCACCGTGCAAGCGAGGCCTGGCTATCTTGCGCATAAATCGCATCTGCAATCAGTCTAGTTTTTGTTCGCTGCAGATGCTGTGCGTCAATCTGAGTGTCAAGAAACTCTTTGATCACCACATCCATCGCCGCATCCAGCTTTTCAAGCGTAACGCCTGGAGACGGCGTGGCGAAAATCCAAAAACGCGTATCATCAACGGCAGAACCTGCGTAATAAGCGCCGGCGCTGACGGCAAGTTTCTGGTCTACAACAAGCCGCTCATAGAGCACGCTGGTCGGGCCGCCCCCGAGCATATGAGCCAATGTTTCGAGCGCTTCTGCTTCTGCAGGCGCAGCTGTTCGATATGAGGGTACTTTGAACACCCGCTCATGCGACGGCTGTTCAACTTTTTCATCTGACAACGTCACGAGCCGATGGGCGCGATGCGGCGGTTCTTGTGTGCGCATGCGCTTGGGGGGCTCTGCCCGCGCCGGAATTTTGCCGTAGGTTTCGCGCGCCAATCGGATCACATCATCGGCGTCAATATCGCCCGCAACAATGAGGATGGCGTTCTCTGGCGTGTAGAAACGATTGTAATAATCGAGAGCATCTTCCCTTCCTAGGCGCTCAATTTCATGGTTCCAGCCAATAATCGGCGTTCCGTATGGATGATGCGCAAAAAGCGCAGCTTGCACGGCTTCGTCAAGTTGCGCCGAGGGATCCGAATCCGTTCGCATGCGCCTTTCTTCTAATACAACATCGCGTTCTGGCGTCACGACATCATCGGACAAGACGAGGTTGCACATACGATCGGCTTCAAAGGCCATTAAGATACCAAGGTGCTCTTTGCCAATGCGCTGGAAATAGGCTGTGTAATCATAGCTGGTAAAGGCGTTTTCTTGTCCGCCTAATTCAGCGACGACATTTGAAAACTCTCCTTGCGGATGCTTCTTTGTGCCTTTGAACATCAAATGTTCTAGAAAATGCGCAATACCTGATTTTCCCAAAGGATCATCCGCTGAACCGTTTTTGTACCAAATCATATGCGTTACGACAGGCGTGCGCATGTCTGGGATAACAACGACTTCAAGACCGTTGTCGAGTTTAGCATGTGTTACGGACGCGCCGCTTTTCTTGGCGCCAGCAGCATCTGCTGGCGTAAGGGCGGGACTTAGTGCCGAGACAGGCAAAGTCATGGAAACCTTTCTAGCGCCGCTAGCGCCGCCAAATAATGAACGAATAAGCACCTATATAGGACGAAAATCATTTTATGTCAGAGCGATCATGACTGTGATCTGGCGTTGAGGAAGGTCCAAGCGTCAAACTCTCGTATAGAAGCAGGCCAGCGCCAATGGTGATGCCTACATCAGCAAGGTTGAAGACGTAATTGGCCAACGGACCGACGGGCAGAGTTGAATGAAAGTAAAAAAAATCAGCTACAGCGCCCCGAAAAACCCGATCGGTCATGTTTCCCAGGGCTCCGCCAATCACCCCCCCCAGGGCTATGCAGGTCCAGAGATTTTTTGATCTCGCCAACCAATAAATCAACAAGGCGACAATCAGGCTCTGCAAGCCAATGAGCAAAACGCGCGCAACAACGGCATGAGCGGCGAACAAGGAATAAGAGACGCCGAAGTTCCATGACAGCACAACATCCAAAAAGGGCGTGAGCCGTATTGGCTGCCTTGCCATGATATTTAATCCATAAAGCATCCAGGCCTTATGGAGCTGATCGAATGTCAAGATCGTCGCCGCGACCGCGCCGCCGATCATCTGCGGGGAGGTTTGGCGCAAAAACAAAAGCCGTTATCTCCGGTTTGGAACTGGACGCAGTGCGAGAATTCCGCAACGCCGTTCAGCCTCATAGCCTCTTACGCCTTGACAATCTACCGAGCGCACCCTACTTCCAGCTCGCTGGTAGCACTCGTCAAAGGAGAGTGCCAACAGCGTTCGCTTATCTCTTTGCCGAGTGGGCAGTAGACTGTCCTCGGCGCAGAAAAGGAAAAGATTACAATGGCGTTTCGTCCCCTGCACGACCGCGTGGTCGTCAAGCGTCTCGAAGGCGAGGAAAAGACCAAAGGCGGCATCATCATTCCAGATACCGCAAAGGAAAAGCCGCAAGAAGGTAAGGTTGTCTCTGTTGGCCCAGGCGCGCGCGACGAAAGCGGCAAGCTCGTCCCGCTGGACGTCAAGGCCGGCGACCGCGTGCTGTTCGGCAAATGGTCCGGAACAGAGGTCAAGATTGATGGCGAAGATCTGCTCATCATGAAGGAAAGCGACATTCTGGGCATTGTCGACTAACTCGACCCCGCCCCTCTCGCACCCCATCAGTTCCAGGAGTTTTTAATATGGCTGCTAAAGACGTACGTTTCTCCACCGACGCGCGCGACCGCATTCTTCGCGGCGTCGATATTCTCGCTAACGCGGTAAAGGTGACATTAGGTCCAAAGGGCCGCAATGTTGTGATCGAAAAGAGCTTCGGAGCCCCCCGGATTACCAAGGACGGCGTTACAGTCGCCAAGGAAATTGAGCTCGCGGATAAGTTCGAAAATCTTGGCGCCCAGCTGGTGCGCGAAGTCGCCTCTAAGCAGAACGACATGGCTGGCGACGGCACTACGACTGCAACGGTTCTAGCTGCGTCAATCGCCAAAGAAGGCTCAAAGGCTGTTGCTGCCGGCCTCAATCCTATGGATCTTAAGCGCGGCGTTGATCTTGCTGTCGAAGCCATTGTCGCCGATCTCAAGAAACACTCAAAGAAGGTGACGTCCAACGACGAGATCGCCCAGGTCGGCAAAATCTCCGCTAATGGCGACGAATTCATTGGCCAAGAAATCGCCAAGGCGATGCAGAAGGTTGGCAATGAAGGCGTTATCACCGTTGAGGAGGCAAAGAGCCTTGAGACGGAGACCGATATCGTCGAAGGCATGCAATTCGATCGCGGCTATCTATCGCCTTATTTCATCACAAATGCGGAAAAGATGATCGCCGAGCTCGACGACGCTTATATTCTCATTCATGAGAAGAAGCTCTCGACGCTTCAACCGCTGCTGCCAATATTGGAAGCTGTCGTTCAAACTGGCAAACCGCTCATCATCATTGCAGAAGATATTGAAGGCGAGGCGCTTGCGACTCTCGTCGTCAACAAGTTGCGTGGCGGTTTGAAAATTGCCGCCGTCAAGGCCCCAGGTTTTGGCGATCGTCGTAAGGCGATGCTGGAAGATATTGCCATCCTGACCGGCGGTCAGATGATTGCGGAAGATCTTGGCATTAAGCTTGAAAACGTCACGCTTGCTATGCTCGGCCGCGCCAAGCGCGTTCGTATCGAAAAAGAAAACACAACGATTATTGACGGCGCTGGCGAGAAAAAAGAAATTGAAGCCCGCATCGGACAGATCAAAGGTCAGATCGAGGAAACTACCTCAGACTATGACCGCGAGAAGCTCCAAGAGCGTCTGGCAAAACTGGCTGGCGGCGTTGCTGTCATCCGCGTTGGCGGCGCAACTGAAGTTGAAGTCAAAGAAAAGAAAGATCGCGTTGACGACGCCCTTAACGCTACGCGTGCGGCGGTTGAAGAAGGCGTTTCTCCTGGCGGCGGCGTCGCTCTCCTGCGCGCGATTAAAGCCCTTAACGGCGTCAAGGTCGCAAATTCTGACCAGCAAACTGGTGTTGAGATTGTCCGTAAGGCGATTCAAGCGCCAGCGCGTCAGATCATCGACAATGCGGGCGGCGACGGCGCAGTTGTCGTTGGCAAACTTCTCGAGTCGAATGATTACGGCTTTGGCTTCGACGCCCAGAAGGGCGAGTATGGCGACCTCATGAAGCTTGGCATTATCGATCCGACGAAGGTCGTGCGCACCGCGCTGCAAGATGCAGCGTCAATTGCCGGCCTGATCATCACCACTGAGGCGACGATCACGGAACAGCCGAAGAAAGAGGCTCCCCCAATGCCAGGCGGCGGTATGGGCGGTATGGGCGGTATGGATTTCTAATCCGCTCAAAGATCAAGCTAACTTGCAAAGAAAGGCTCCGGCATCCGCCGGGGCTTTTTTCTTTGCCGCCCGCGGCGACAAGGCTCATTGCAGTTGGTCTGGGCCTCGTTTAATTTCAATCCGCGCGCGCCGGCTGACGCAGACGCGCATGTTGATAGCGGAGATGTTTCAATGGCGGGCAATCACGGCTCTGGCTCTGGCGACGCAGACTGGTCGGAACATGTTAAAACATACAATGGCTTTATCTGGCTTCTAAAATATTCAGCAGGCTTTTCTGCGCTCACCTTGATCGCGCTTTATCTCATCTGCGCGCGATGATGACCTAGCCCCCTCAGGCCATGCCGTTGAGGGGGCTTCCCCCGAGACGACCCGGCCTGTTCACAGGAACAGGAGTGCGTCATGCGCATCGCCATCTTGGCCGAAACGGAGCGTGCAGAGTTTCGGGTCGCGGCGACACCCGAAACTGTTAAAAAATTTCTTGCTCTTGGCGTCGAGACAATTGTGCAAGCTGGCGCTGGCGTTTCCGCAGGTTTTTCTGACGCAGATTACGAAGCCGCGGGCGCCAGCCTTGTCGGCGACCCAGAAACAACGCTCAAGAATGCCGATGCCGCCCTCGCAGTGCGACGGCCTGCTGCATCACGTCTCATCGGAGCCAAACGAAATATTGCCGTTCTCTCGCTCATGGACCCATATGGTCACGAAACTGAGATCGCAGAACTTGCTGAAATTGGCGTCAACGCTTTCGCCATGGAGCTCATGCCGCGCATCACGCGCGCGCAATCGATGGATGTTCTTTCCTCTCAAGCCAATCTTGCAGGTTATCGCGCTGTCATTGAAGCCGCGGCTGAATATGGGCGCTCCTTTCCAATGATGATGACAGCAGCGGGCACCGTGCCTGCAGCAAAAGTATTCATCATGGGCGTTGGCGTGGCGGGCTTACAGGCCATTGCTACCGCGCGGCGCCTTGGCGCAATCGTCACAGCCACCGATGTGCGGCCCGCAACCAAGGAACAAGTTGACTCTCTAGGCGCGAAATTCATCGCAATTGAAAATGATGAATTCAAACAAGCTGAAACAGCAGGCGGCTACGCAAAAGAAATGTCGCCAGAATATCAAAAAGCACAAGCACAGCTTGTCGCAGCGCATATCGCCAAACAAGATATTGTTATTACAACCGCGCTTATTCCTGGTCGTCCTGCGCCAAAGCTTATTTCTGCTGAGATGACGAAATCCATGCGTATTGGTTCTGTTATTGTCGATCTAGCGGCTGAACGCGGCGGCAATTGTGAATTAACAAAACCAGACCAGATCAGCATAGAGTATGGCGTGAAAATCATTGGCGCTTCAAATCTTATGAGCCGGATGGCGTCTACGGCATCAAGCCTTTACGCTAGGAATCTTTTCGCCTTCGTCGAGACAATGATATCGACGCAAAGCAAAAGCTTTACGATCAATTGGGATGATGAGCTTGTTAAAGCTACAGCCTTAACACGCGACGGCGTTGTTCTTAACGCACGCTGACAATCGAGTATTTAGCGGCGCAAGACGCCAAAAGCAGGGCCAACAATATGACCGACTCCACACAACAATTGATTGATAAAGCGCGGGCTGCGGCAGACGCCGCCCATCAGATGGCCGAACAGGCGCAGCTCTATTCAGATCAGATTGCGCAAACCGCCGCCGCAATTTCTGCTCATGGTCTTGGCGGCAATATGGTTGATCCAGTTATCTTTCGGCTCGCCATTTTCGTGCTCGCGGTATTCATTGGATATTACGTCGTCTGGTCTGTAACGCCCGCCCTGCATACGCCTTTGATGTCGGTAACCAACGCAATTTCCTCTGTGATTGTTGTTGGCGCATTGCTGTCAACTGGCGTCGATGTATCGCATGCCGGCGATGGCGGTGAGAGCTGGGCGCGCTGGCTTGGTTTTATCGCGCTCATTCTTGCGTGCATAAATATTTTTGGCGGCTTCCTCGTCACAGAACGCATGCTGGCCATGTATAAAAAGAAAGGCTGACAAAATGAGCGCCAATCTCGCAGCCATTCTATACCTTGTCGCAGGCATATTGTTCATTCTTGCGTTACGTGGATTGTCTTCTCCCGCCACGTCACGCGAAGGCAATCGCTATGGCATGATTGGTATGGCGCTTGCGGTTGCAACGACGCTCTTTTTGCATTTGCCGCCCTTGTTTGGCTTTCTGCTGATTATCCTTGGCGTAGGACTTGGCGGCGGCGCTGGGGCGTTTCTCGCTCAGCGCATTGAAATGACAAAAATGCCTGAGCTTGTCGCTTTCTTTCATTCTTTGGTCGGCCTCGCAGCCGTATTGGTGGCGGCGAGCGCTTTTTTTGCGCCCCAGGCTTTTGGCATTGGCGCAGTGGGACATATCGAGAGCGGCAGTCTTTTTGAAATGTCTCTTGGCGCTGCAATAGGCGCAATCACCTTCACCGGCTCAATCATCGCTTTTCTAAAACTTTCTGAACGCATGAGTGGTAAGCCAATCTTGTTGCCGGAGCGCCATAAGATCAACATCGGCTTAGCGACAGCGCTCACCATTTTCATTTTTCTATTCGTGACAACCGGCAGCGGCGCCTGTCTGCTCTTGCTAATCCTGCTTTCTTTTGCGCTTGGGGTTACCTTGATCATTCCCATTGGCGGCGCCGACATGCCCGTTGTCGTCTCCATGCTCAATTCCTATTCAGGCTGGGCGGCGGCCGGCATTGGCTTCACGCTTGGCAATCTCGCTTTGATCATTACTGGCGCCTTGGTTGGCTCTTCTGGCGCCATTTTGTCTTACATCATGTGCAAAGGCATGAACCGTAGTTTCATTTCGGTTATTCTCGGCGGTTTTGGCGGTGAAACGACAAGCGCGCGCGATGAAAAAGAAACGCGCAATGTGAAACAGGGTTCTGCAGAAGACGCTGCATATATTATGCAAAACGCTAGCAAAATTATTATTATCCCTGGATATGGTATGGCGGTTGCGCAAGCCCAACACGCGCTGCGCGAGATGGCGGATCTTTTAAAGAAAGAGGGCGTCACTGTCAGTTACGCCATTCATCCTGTAGCTGGCCGCATGCCTGGCCACATGAATGTGCTGCTTGCTGAAGCCAATGTTCCATACGATGAAGTTTTTGAATTAGAAGACATCAACTCTGAATTTGGCCAAGCTGACGTGGCCCTTGTAATTGGCGCGAATGATGTGACAAATCCGGCGGCAAAAACCGATAAAAGCTCGGCCATTTATGGCATGCCAATCCTTGACGTCGAAAAAGCAAAGACTGTTTTATTTCTCAAGCGCGGCATGGGCTCTGGCTATGCGGGCGTTGAAAATGAATTATTCTTCAAACCAAATACAATGATGCTGTTTGGCGACGCTAAAAAAACGGTAGAGACTATCGTCAAGGCGCTATCGCATTAGCGTCAAATGCGCTTCACACGTTCAACCTGTCAGCTACATGCCAGGAGATGTAAGCATCTGACTAAATGCTGCATTTAAGGAGGGCGTTATCATGCCAGAACGGCGCGCCCGCCGATCCCAGCCAACGCTGGCAGGATAGCGGACGTCTCCGAAGTCGAAAGATCAACCGCCGTTTTTGTCCAAACTTGTGCGGTCAACGGAAAGAGCATGCCGGAAGACGCGAAACTTTCCAAGATAGAACGCGTTGTCAATGAATGAAAAATCCGATATGAGACATTTATGTCACAGTTGCGCGTCATGCTTGGATGGGTTCGTTCGGCGATCGTCGCCGTTTCCATCTGCGCGACGTTAATTGCTGGATCTGCGTTCCCAGCTTCTGCGCATTACCTCTCTGATACCGCCTCGATTACAGTTTTCGATCAGAGCGCAACTCACGCCTCCTGCGCCCATGCGCATGCACTGCCTTCTAATTTCGCAGACGCAACGCCAACTCAGCCCGCACGCCTGCCGATCAGGAAACATGGATCAGGCCATCATTGTCCAGATTGCTGTTTTTTTGCTGGGATCGGAGATTGGGCTTTATCTGAACGACCTCTCGGCATTATCCAAAGCCTGACCGATATATCTGCAAGACTGGCCTATCCTGCAAAGATGCCCAATCGGTCGCATGGACTCCTCATGCGAGCTGCTCATGGCGCGCGCGCGCCGCCTGTCACGCTCTAAAATGTGTGATCTCTGACCGTCTATCGGTCCAAAGAGATCCGCCGCGCTATGCTTGGCGCGACCCAAAAGCTTCTCCACCATCACACGCATTCGTTACTTTGAAACATGCGCCCGACCCAGATCGGGTTGCAGACGCCAGAAACGGTTTTAACAATGGATCATACATCACTCTCTCCTCTCGCCATGTTTCTGAACGCCGGCCCTGTCGGTAAATTAGTCATGGCGCTTCTCCTCGCTGCTTCTGTCTGGACATGGGTGCTGATTGTGGAAGGCGTCGTTGCTGTCCGCCGCATTACCAAAGCAGCACAATCTGCGCGTACTGGCGGACCTATTGGCGTACTTCAACCGGTGGCAGACGCTGGACGAGAAGCCTACGCGCTGACCTTGCCAGATGAAACAACCGGCGAGAAACGCGAGCGCATTGCGGAATATATGAGCCGAACAGCCAGGGAGTTTCTCACGACAGCAGAAGGCGGCTTGCCTAATCTAGCCGTTATTTCCTCCGTTGCGCCTTTCATTGGCCTGTTTGGAACTGTCTGGGGCATCATGACGAGTTTTGCCGGCATTGCCCAATCGCAAGACACAAGCCTCGCCGTCGTTGCTCCTGGTATTGCAGAAGCGCTGGCCGCGACGGCCTATGGCCTGGCTGCAGCTATTCCGGCCTCGATCGGCTATAATCGTATTGGGGCTTCTTTTGCGCGCTTGGGACAAGAGGTTGCGCATTATATTGAAGATGAAGCGCTGCATATGACGAGCGGCGGTCCACGCTCACGACAACACAAGGAGGCCGCATAATGGCGCTTCCTGCTCGCTTTAAAAAAAATAATGACCTTTACCAGCCACTTGCGGATATCAACGTCACGCCGCTGGTTGACGTCATGCTGGTGCTGCTCATCATCTTCATGGTGACTGCGCCTTTGCTCGCTAAGGGCGTCAAAGTTAACCTTCCGCAAGCCAGCGCGGCGCAACCAATAAATCAAAAAGATCCAATCGTCGTCAGCGTGGGCAAGGACGGCAAAGTCTCGCTTGGAGGGGATACAGTCACAATGGAAACATTGCTTGACGGTATTCGCGCCATGATGGGCGGAGACACCTCTCGCGTTGTCCATGTGCGAGGGGATAGTGAAGCTGTTTATGGTGAAGTTGTCGGGGTGATGGATAAACTTGCCAGCAATGGCATCACCCATATTGCGATCATGACGAATTCACACCGCAGCAAAACTGGCGCGATGCTCAAAACACATGACGCTCCCGCCGGGGGAAGCGCACCAAAATGACGGAACTTGCCATGACGCAAGCCTCAACAGGTCAGAGGCTCAATCCCTCCCATAAAGCGTCATCCGTATTGCCAAATTGGCTGCGGCCAGCAACGATCATTGTCATTGTTTTAGCGCATATCGGTGTATTTGCCGCGTTCATGGTCGTCTCACCGCCTGCCGTCGTCTCTCTTGACTCCTTGACGATGGATCTCGTGCAAGAGGGCGATTTTTTTGAGGCGGAGGAAGTCGCTGAAGCTGAAGATACGCCGCCGCCCGAGGTTGTCGAGGACCCAGAATTCGCGCTGCCGCCGCCCGAAATCATGTCGCCTGATGCCTTAACGCTGCCGACAAAGCGCGACGATATGGAAAAAGTCGAAAAGAAAACCGAGGAGCAGCAAGCACAGCAAGCCACACAAGCGCGTGAAGCGCAGGCGCGCCGTCATGCAGGCGCGCCCGAAGGACGCTCAGGATCCGGAGCGTCTCAAGCACTGTGTCTCGCTCATGTCGCCTCAGATCTACGACGCCATACCCCAGGCTCAACCAGCCTTGGGCCGGGTCATGCGCATGTGACCTTCCGGATTAATCTTGGCGGCGGCTTGTCAGACATCAATGTATCTGGCTCTACGCCTGCACATGCAGCGCTTGCCCGCCGCATCGTGGCATCTTCACATGGTCCTGGAAGTTGCAGCTCGGCCTTGGTGACTCAAAGCTTTGCTTTTCACTAAGGACAATGCCTGCGCTTCCTAACAGCAGGTGCTTTGTAAAAATTTGGAACACTGCATTCTTTAGAGGTCTAAACATGTTTATGCTGCGTGGTCGAACATGTCTGACTTTAGTCTGGGCATTTGCAGCGTCGGTTGCACAGGCGCAAAATCTTCCACCGCCACCGCAACAAAACCAACAGAACAATCACCAATCAACGACAGCGCCTGTATCAGCGCCGCCAAACACACAGACTGTTTTATCTGAAAGCAAATTCCTCAGCATTCTTTATGCCGAGATTGCTCGGCGCACGCCTGAAGATAACGCTCTAGGCGAAGGGGAAGTAACTGCAAGCTTTCATGTCAATGCAGCAGGCCGAATAGACAAAGTGACAATAGAAAAAACAACAAGCCCTGTCTTTGCTGAGGCTGTGAAGAAAATACTCGCCAGCGTTGAAGCGCCGTCGCCGCCAGGCGGCTCTATGGATGTTGGTCAAACATTCAAATTTCATCAACCTGCATCAGAGTGAAACGTTGTGTTGACGCGCGCCGCTTGTGTCATTGAGGAAACGCCATGATAAAATATCTTACTATAATTGTTCTATCCAGCGTCCTGACATTGCAGTGCGCAACTGCGCAAGAGGCGCTGGCTCAAGTCTCACCCGCTTCTGAAACCACGAACAAAACGCACCAAGGCAAACATGCCGCTCCTGCCTGCGCTGATCCAAAACCTGACTGCGCAATAACAACCTATCCAAGCTTTGATCAAAAGGGTCGCTTGTGGTTGGCCTTTTCTGTTGGAAAAAGCATTTATGTCGCCGCCTCAAGCGATCAGGGCAAAAGCTTCGCAACGCCCGTAACTATTGCAACGATCGCCGATGGCGTCATTGACGCGCATGGAGACGCTCGTCCAAAAATCATAGCGCTGGCTGACGGCACTTTATTAGCAAGCTATACAACGCGGCCCGACAAACTCATGATCGGAACAATTTATACAGCTCGATCAAATGATGGCGGTAAGAGTTTTACGCTGCCGCAAGCCATGCTGACAGATGGCGGTCAACGCTTTGATGCTTATGTCGTCTCGCCGAAAGGACGGCTTTATGCTGGCTGGCTCGACAAGACGCATGCGATGAGAGCAAAAGCTGAGGGTAAAGAGTTCCTAGGGAGCGGCGTTGCTTTTGCTTGGTCTGACGACAATGGAAAAAGTTTCAGCGGAAAAAACATCCTCATGGATCACGCCTGCGAATGCTGTCGGATGTCGAGCGCGCTTGATCGAGACGGCCAGCCTGTTTTTGCCTGGCGACAAATATTTGATGGCGAGATCCGTGATCATTATGTTGCAAAGCTCTCTGCTAATGGCGCAAAGCTGACTGGCGGGCGGGTCAGTGACGATGACTGGGCAATCAACAGCTGTCCGCATCAGGGGCCGGCGCTGGCGATTGATCGTCAGGGAAGCTGGCATGTTGCTTGGTTCACCAAGGGAAAAAATCGTCAGGGGCTTTTCTTTGCTTCAAGCCGTGACAAAGGCAAAACATTCTCATCGCCAGAAAAATTAGGCGACGATACGCATGCGCCCGCCTTTGCCACTCTTCTGGCGACAAAAAACAAGCTTTATCGTTCTTGGAAGGAATTTGACGGGACCATAACAACAATTCCTATTCAAACGTCACGAGATGGCGGCAAACACTGGACGGCGCCTGAAATTATTGCGCAAACAGCTGACGCCTCCGATAATCCCATCCTTGTTGCGCATGACAATATCGCCTATCTGTCATGGGTGACCCATAAGGAAGGCTATCGCCTGCTACCGCTTCAGGCTGCAAAAGATAAGAGCGCCTCACGTTAATGAAAAAAAGCGCTTACAGGCGATTATCGCTCCTCAGACTCAGCCTGCTCTTTTTTCTAGCGATTGGTAGCCTTGCAACTGCTGCTGCTTTTGATTTTAAACCCTACAGGCGCGGAGATTTCGCCCAGATTGTTGGTGCCCATGCGGGCCGTCCGCTCATTCTGCATTATTGGTCTGTAGCTTGTCCGGCCTGTGTTGCCGAACTCGGACAATGGGGAAAGCTGATCGGTGAACGAAAAGATATTGATATTATTTTTATCAATACAGACGATGAGGGTGATCGCGCGCGCGCCGTCGCGCGTCTTGAAAAGTCATCGCTGTTAGAAGCGGTTCATTATGGCTTTGCCGATTCCTTTAGCGAAAAACTTTATTACGAAACCGATAAAAATTGGCGTGGCGAACTCCCCTTTACAGCGCTCATAGCACCCAACCGACCGCGCGTAACCGTCACAGGCGCTGTAACTGACCCAGCTTTTATTGCTTGGCTCGCGTCAGTGAAGCCTTAAATCGCAGAGACCACCGCTGATCGCGTCAGGCTGCCTTACCCGTTGCGCCGGCGTTGCAGCGTTCCAAATGCTGGGCTTGCATATTTTTTCGTTGCGCGCCAACCGCAAGACCAAGCACAATCAATAAATCCGCCGCAAGCATCTTTGCGCCTAAGCGCAGCGCGTCACGGATATCTTTGATCAACATCTGACAAAGATCCTCCTGAACACGACCGCAATTGTTGCGATAAGAAAGGTACAACACATCATGGCGGCGTCCATGCTCAATCTGAGACGCGAGACCTGCGCCATAGGTGTTTTTTAACGCGAGATATTGCTCGAAATAGTCTGACTGGTTCATGACCGCCAAGCTCCATATCATCAACAAGCTTACCTGCTGAGGTGCATTAATTTTGGGCGGATAAAGCCCGCCCTGAGCAATGCAGGAATGGCGCCAGTTCGAGGCCTTGACGGCAAAATGATCGTCCGGTCGGCTTCTGCCGGTTAGTTAACGCGTCGCGCCAGGCTGCCATAGGATATCGCCGCGATCACGGTTAACGTAACGTGAAGCGACAAAGAGAAAGTCTGAGAGCCGATTGACATAGGCAAAGGCGGTTGGGGAGAGCTCCTCTCCCTTCGTTTCGCCAAGCGTCACCAGGATACGCTCCGCCCGACGACAAATCGTTCTGGCAATGTGTAAGTGGGCTGCCGCTGGCATGCCGCCAGGCAGGACAAATGAAGTAAGCGCACCTAAGTCAGCGTTCAATTGGTCGATATCTTTTTCCATGCGCTCAACTTGAGACGGCACTATGACCAGACGCAGGGATGCGTCAGTTGGCTTCTTTGGATCCTGCGGCGTCGCTAACTCTGCGCCAAGATCAAAGAGCTCATTTTGAATGCGCGCCAACATGGCGTCGAGAAGCGCGTCACGCGCTTCAATAGATACACGGGCAACGCCAATCGCCGCATTCGCCTCGTCGATGACGCCGAAGGCTTCAACTCGAATATCGTCTTTGCGACGTCTTGCGCCGGTAGCAAGAGAGGTTTCGCCGCCATCGCCGCCACGCGTGTAAATTTTATCAAGCTTGACCATCTACCAGCGTCCTCTTGCGTAAATAACCATCATCACAATGATCAATGCAACAAATTGCAAGGCGACGCGCCATCTCATCAACAGTTGCGAACGCTGCGCGCCACCGCCTCGAAACACATTTAAAAAGCCTGATATCAGCACAAGGCCGACAACACTTACAGCAACGGCGACAAGAATATTTGAAAAACCACCCATCACGCCTCTTCATCTTGTTAACCCGATGTAAGGAACCTTACTGACGAGAGCAAGCGTTATGGCCGCAGCAGTCGTTGAAGATAATCACGTTCCTGCGCCGGACGCTCTGGCTGGCTCAGGCGTCGGCGCAATTCTTCCTGCAACTGTCGTGCCCGTTGAACTGGCGCCATGCCTAAGGGATCATTTTTATCATGCAAAAAATCTTTGCCGCCAATTGCGCGTCCCAAGGGGTCGCGTCCATTGCCGCGGCTGGCGCGCCGACGGCCGGCGCCCAGATGATGGCCGGCCCCCTCTTGCGCCGTCTGAATTTTCTCCGCCAGACGATCTGCGCCCTGACGTAAGGCGGTGAGCGCGCGGGTCTGGGCTGCTTGAGCAGCGGCGCCCTCAGCTTTTCCTCCCAATGCTTCTTCCGCCTCTCTCATAGCCTCATGCGCTGCATCAAGCGCGCCGGCCGCATCAAAATCTTTTTCCCGGAGCGCTTCCTGCTGGCGCTCCAAACGTTGACGCAAGTCATGCTGTTGCCGATGCAGCGTATCTGATTCCATCTGCCCCATTGCATTTTGATCCGACTCGCCGTCGTTACCCATGTCAGGATCGCGAGACGATCGATGCGTTTCATCCAGCAACTGCTGTTGCGCGCGCGCAAGCGCATCCAGCTCTTTCAATGATTGCTTTGAGGACTGCTGATCAGATGTCGTCTTGTCCTTATTGCCGTTCGCGTTAAGATTTTCCATGACATCTTGTAATTCGTCGAGCAATTGCTCCGCCAGGGCGCGATCGTTTGATCGTGCGGCCACTTCTATCTCATCGAGAATTTGCGCCAAGTCTTCAGTAGAAACGTTGGCTGCGTCACCGTCATCTTGCAACGAGATCTCTTGATCAGCCCGCGCATCAAGCTGTTTTAGAAGATTTGCAAGAGACTCGCGCAGATTTGCCACTTGTTGCGCTAAGGCCTCATCGCTTTCGCCTTGCTTAAGCGACTGACGTAGCGCTCGATCGGCCGCACGCATATCCTTCTGCGCCTGAGAGGCCTTGTCTTCCTCCGCCTCTACGGCGACCGCCCATAACAAATCAACAGTGTTTCTTAGCTCATCGTCACGTCGATTACCCTCAAGACCATGACGCGCGGCGCGCAATCCCAAATATACTGACGACGATAACTCTATCGCTTGTGATGATGAAAGGAGATCATCCAACACCTCAGCCACACTTGTCCGCATGTCTCGATTAAGCGCAAGACGACGTCTCTGTTCAATAATTATTTGAGCAATTGAATTCTTGAAATGTCGTTGCGGCAACGTCACCAACATTGATTGGGACACGCCGATATTATCAGCCGCATCCTTGGCGATGAGCCTCATCATCGTTGTGATTCCGGCGTAAGGACTTTCCGCAAGATCAATAGTCGTGCGCATCTGTGTGTCGTCAGAGGTTCCGCTTGGAGCGTCAAGAGTAAGGCGCGGAGGCTCATAAAGAGCGTGCTCCATGTGTGCAGCTTGACTAAACGCCGCCTCAACGCTCTTAACGCCATAATCGTCTTGCGCTTTGTAACGGATCGTCATTGAGCCTGCCGCATTATTTTGCGCAGGTTCTGAGAAAGCAATGGACGGCGCATTGTCTGCGATCGTTGTCACAGCAAAAAGACGCCCATCAGGCAAGGCAAGTCGACCGGCGCCCGTTATCTTAAAAACTGACGGCTTATTTGATATTGTACTGACGTGATCTAGATGTTGATCTTGCTCTGCGACAATAACAAATGCCCCTTCAACTAAAATAGGGCTATTTTCCGGAAGAGTTCGCACAACAGAATTCACAGGAACGGATATTGCGCCGCCCTGCGTGATCAGCATTAGCGCAGGACGACCTGTGTAGGCCGGAGGCTCAAACCAAGCGTCAATATGCTGAGACGACGCGGATAGAAAAGATCCATGCCAATCAAAAGCCATAGCAAGTCGTGACCATTTTTCATCGCCCGCCACAAAGGCGGCGCCAACAGCGCAGACCACAGCAAAGGCGCGAAGCGCATAAGGATCAAAACGCGCAACATCGGTCCGCAAAGACAAAAGCGGCAGATCAGAAAGGGTCGTTTCTAAACGTTGACGATGCAGAGTCCATAAACCCTGCGTTAATTGTTCAGCGTTGGTTTGCTTCAATGTGTCTTGCAAAGATTGCATGGGAAACAGGCCAGGCGGCGCAAGAGAGTCTATGCGCTTTTGCGCGGCGTTACGCGATGGCCAACCGCGCATAAGCTCCCGCATAATCATCAACGCCATCAGCAGGCCCGTGAGGCTAACGCCTGCGAGCCGCCAAGCGAATGAGACATGTCGCCAAAGACCCAACCAAGAGACAGCAAGAAAAAATAACGCCAGCGTGGCAAGCGCAACTCCCAGTCTTAGCGCGCGCTCAAGCACAATCATCCAGACTGACTGACGCATGGCCTGTTCAAATACAGACAGCGCCTGATCTGATTGACGGCTTTTTTGTTTGAGTCTGAACATATTCTTTATGGTGCGCCTCTCTTGCCGGCCAAGCGTCGTAATAATGCGCCGCCATCCCTATCTCCCGCCGCTATATGCGCCGTCAAACCAATTTTCCTCCTGGTCTTTGAAGGTTGTGCAGATGTTGATGACGGCAAGATCAACACACAGATCACTTTGTGCGCTCGCGCACAGTCGTCAGGAAAACTTTTAAGTGCGGAGAATAACATAAGTTACCAGATAAAGAGAAAAACAATCATGACATCGCTCTTAACGAAAATCATCGCCAGCTTATCTGGCTTTATCATGGCCTTCGGCATGATGGTTGTCATCAGCTCAGGCCTATCTGGATTGGCTTGGCAGGATCAGTGAAGTTAAAATCGCCAGTCGCCGCTCGTAGTTCTTTGCAAGCGCGTAGCTTTGCGGCAAGCGACTTTTCAGACTATGGTTCCTTCGAGGCGTCTTGAGCCTTGAGGAATGAAATGATCAACCAAAACCGTGATATTGTTTCTGCGCCTATCCTGACGCTTGCCGTACTGCCGCAGCCCGTCGCAGCAATCCGTAACAAAATACTGTGGGCTCTTGAAAAAAATAATATTGAGGCGTTGCGTATTCCAATTGACTGGAACGAAGTAAGGCCGATTTTTGCTAAAGGCTTGAGCCTCAAAGCCAACCCCGACCCAATCGATATTTTAAAAAATCAATCTTTTGACGGTCATGGCCAAGAAATATTAAGATTATTGCGCACCGTGCTTGCCCAACCTTTCGTAAAAATTTTACGTGGTCCCGTCACGCTTTATGAGTGGCCTGCTTGCGCGCACAGTCCAACACAGTTTGATGCGCCAGACGATTGGCAAATACGTTGGCAATGTGTGCGCTTTGCCGATCTTGAGCGTTCAAACAAGATTGGACGACCCTGCATCATGCGACTTGGCGTGGCCTCCGACGGAGTATGGCATTATTTTTGGAGCGAGGACTAGAGCGCTGCCTGAAAGCGTATTGGCGCCCCTGTTGACGGCGTCACGAGTTCGCCTTCCCACATAACTTTCTGACCTCGTACAAATGTGCCGATTGGCCATCCCATCACGCTTTTTCCATCATAGGGCGTCCAGCCAACTCGCGAAGCGATCCAGGAGTTTCGGATTGTTTCGCGTCGCTTCAGATCCACAACAGTGAGATCAGCGTCATATCCAACAGCGATACGACCTTTTCGAGCAATGCCAAAAAGACGCGCTGGCCCCGCACTGGTCAAATCAACAAATCGCGTAAGAGTTAGACGTCCGGCATTCAGATGATCAAGTAATAATGGCACTGTTGTCTGGACGCCTGTCATACCTGATGGACTCTGGGGATAGGGCTTAGCCTTTTCCTCCAGGGTGTGCGGCGCATGATCTGACCCAATAACGTCGACCACGCCTTGCATAACGCCGCGCCACAATCCTTCACGATGGCGTGCATCGCGAACCGGCGGATTCATTTGCATCAACGCGCCCAGTCGTGAGTAATCTGTATCATCCATTGTTAGATGATGTGGCGTGACTTCTACTGTTGCGATATCCTTGTGCTGAGAGATGAGTGCAATTTCTTCTTCAGTTGTGACATGGAGAATATGAATGAGCGCACGTTTTTCTCGCGCAATTTTTAATAATCTACGTGTTGATCTAACTGCCGTCTCAACATCCCGCCAAAGAGGATGCGACGCAGGATCTCCTGCAATGCGAAAAGACTTACGCTCATTAAGACGATCCTCATCCTCGCTATGAAAAGCAACACGGCGTCTTGTGTGTGATAATACTTCAGAAATTCCCGCATCATCGGCGATGAGTAACGAGCCCGTAGATGAGCCCATAAACACCTTGACGCCTGCCGCGCCCGGCAAAAGCTCCAACTCGTTTAAATAACGCGCATTCTCATGTGTGCCGCCAACCCAAAAGGCGAAATCACAATGCATGCGCTTGTCGCCGCGGCGAACTTTATCCGCTAGAGCTTCTGGGTTGGATGTGAGCGGATCGGTGTTTGGCATTTCAAAAACGGCGGTGACACCGCCTAAAACCGCGCTTCGCGACCCTGATTCAAGATCTTCCTTATGCGGCATCCCCGGCTCACGAAAATGCACCTGAGTATCTATCACTCCTGGTAAAATATGGAGACCATGACAGGCGATCTTTTCGCCTGCTGAGGCATGGGAAAGATCGCCAATTTCGGCTATAGCGCCATTGCGCACGCCAACATCGCGCCGCGTCTCGCCGTCCTGGTTGACCAGGGCCCCGCCATGAAGAATTATGTCAAAATTCTGCGCCATGCGTCATGCCTCGCTGATTATGCCATATTAGATAAAGATTTATTGTGCGCAGGCCAATGGCGCGGTGGGAGTAAATACAGCCATGACGACGGGAGTTCTTCTCAATGATCGCGGCATCATTGAGGTCACTGGCGCAGAATCAGGAAAGTTCTTGCACAGCCTTGTGACGAATGACGTACTATCCTTGTATGAGGATCAGGCGCGTTTTGCTGCTTTACTCTCGCCTCAGGGAAAAATACTTGCGGATTTTTTTATTTTTCTATCCCGAAACGGATCATATTTTATTGATTGTCCGCGCAGCCGTCTCGATGAACTCTTCAAACGTCTGACAGTTTATAAATTACGCGCCCCGATCGCTTTGCGCGATCGAAGCGCTGAGCTTGCAGTCTATGCTTGTCTTGATCCGACAGTGACCCAAGAGTTAGACGTGCTGGCTCAAGCTCCCGATCCGCGCGCCATATTTGGCCACCGGCTCATCGCCTCAAGTCAGCCGATGAAGACGACGTCGAACTCCAGGCCCAATTATGAGGCGCGTCGCATCGCCCTTTGCCTGCCAGCTGGCGATCTTGATTTCTCTTACAATGACGCCTTTCCGCATGAGGCGAATATGGATTGGCTCAATGGCTTGGACTTCAACAAAGGATGCTATGTTGGGCAAGAGGTCGTGTCCCGCATGAAACATCGCGGCTCAACCCGCAAGCGTATCCTCCGCTATCAATCGCAGGGTCCCGCTGTTGAAGCCGGCGCAACCATTCTTGCCGGCTCCACGGTCATAGGCGTTACAGGCTCCAGCGCCAATGACAACGGCCTGGCGATGATCAGATTAGATCGACTGGCGGAAGCGCAGGAAAAAGGCCAAAACTGCATCGCTGGCGCCGCCATACTGACTTTCGACCCACTGAAAGACTAATCTCTTCGTGGCGGCAGGCCACTAGCGCTTTCACTTCGCAGCAAAGCCCGATAAGTTCCGCCCCGTCGTAACGGCCATGGGAGCCGGATGCGCCGAGTAATTTTGAAAGGATAGGCTGGTGAGCGGAAGCGTAAATAAGGATGGCCGCGTGACGGCAAGCGTCAACACACTTGCTGGCGAAATCGTTGATCGGCTTGTTATGGGCGCAGATCGCTATCGTGTTTCTGTTTCTCACGGCAGCCTTGGAGAAGTGTTAATCGATGCAGGGGCCAAAGCTGTTGGCGGCGTTGATGTTGGCTTGCTGCTGACAGAAATCTGCATGGGTGGATTGGGACGCGTCGCGCTGACACCGGCGCCGGGCCTTTCTCAATGGCCCTTTTGGTTAACCGTCTCGAGCAATGATCCCGTTGTCGCCTGCCTTGCTAGTCAATACGCCGGCTGGAGCCTTCAGCATGAGAAATTTTTCGCGCTAGGTTCTGGACCTGGCCGGGCGCAGGCGCGCGTTGAAAAATTATTCGAAGAGCTCGACTATAAGGATCAGGCCAAACGCGTAACGATCGTGTTGGAAAGCGCATCGCCGCCCCCAAAAGAAGTTGTCGAAAAAGTTGCAACAAAGTCTGGCGTTGATCCCAAACAGGTCACGTTTATTTATGCGCCAACCCAATCTCTTGCGGGCAGCGTTCAAGTTGTCGGCCGCGTTCTTGAAGTCGCTCTGCATAAGGCGCATGAATTACACTTCCCGCTTGATAATATTTTAGATGGCGTCGCGACAGCGCCGCTGTCGCCGCCGCATCCTGACTTTGTGAAAGCAATGGGACGCACCAATGACGCTATTATCTATGCTGGTCGCGCACATCTCTTCGTAAAAGGCTCCGCAGCAGCGGCAAAAGAGCTTGCCGAAAAGCTTCCAAGCAGCAATTCACGTGACTATGGGCAGCCTTTTGCAGAGATCTTCAAAGCTTATAAGGGAGACTTTTATCAAATCGACGGCAGTCTGTTTTCACCTGCAGAAGCTCTGGTTACAGCTGTTGAAACTGGCGAGACATTCCGTGCAGGAAAAATTAACGAAGCCTTACTTGATCGATCTTTTGGAGGTTGAGGCTGAACGCTGGCCTGACGCCTTCACTGGCAAGAAAAAAACGCGTCGCGGTTTTTACGGACAAGCTTGATTGGCACGTTGACGAAACGCTGCGCGCCTTTCACGCGCGCGGCGCGCATCCGATCGCTGTGCGTCTTTCTGACTGCCGCATTGAGACGTCGCAAAAAAAAGGACTGGCGATCCCTGGCTTTCATCATCTTCCCGATCTCGCCATCATACGCGCAATTGGCGATGGGTCTCTTGAAGCAATCACCATGCGGCTTGCCATTTTGCATGCCCTTGAGAAAAGCGGCGTTCACGTCGTAAACCGAACACGGGCCATAGAAAGCTGCACCGATAAATCTATGGCAAGTTTTCTCTTGCAACGCGCCGGCGTCGCGACGCCAGAAACATTCGTGACGCAAAATCACGCTCAAGCGCGAGCAATCGCCAGGCGTGAATGCCACAAAGGACCACTGGTAATGAAGCCGCTGTTTGGCGCTCAAGGTTGGGGATTACGCCTCATCAACGACGAAGCGGATATTCCCTCAAACGAAGAAGCGCGCGGGGTTTTTTACTTACAGCGTTTTGTCGGTCCTGCCCGTCCGCCCTTTGAGGATATGCGTATCCTGGTCGCCCATGGAGAAATTGTCGCAGCGATGCGACGACGTTCAAGCCATTGGGTCACAAATGTTCGACAAGGCGCGCAACCTGTCGCCATAACGCCAACACAGCAACAAAGCACACTTGCTGTCGCCGCCGCTCATGCGCTTGATACGGACATTGCGGGCGTTGATCTGATTGAGGATCCACAAGGCGCATTAATGGTGCTTGAAGTTAACAGCATGGCTGGCTGGTATGGCCTGCAAAAAGTGACGCCTTTTTCTATCGCTGAGCGTCTTGCCGCTCGCGCGCTTGATCAGCTTCAGTGACGTGCTGTCATGCTTGATCCCCAGATCATTTCACAAGCTTTTATTGATTCATGTGAAGGAGAGTTACTGGCGCCCAAACCTGGCAACGTTCATATCTTCGCTGAAGGCCATGGCATGACGGCGCAAGACTTCATCTCCAGCGCAGCCGCGGCAGCGCCCTTTATCGCTCAGCCAGGGCTTCACGTCGGCCAGCGGATACTTGGCGCCATGCAAGCGAGCTTCGCGGCGGTCACGCAAAATACAAACCTTGGCATTATTTTACTCTGCGCGCCCCTAGCCCATGCTGCTCTTAACGCCCAAGGTCGAAACTTGCGCATTGAAGCCCGACGGCAGTTGCACGCGCTTGATCAACAAGACGCTGCCGACGCCTATCAGGCGATCAGTCTCGCCGCGCCTGCTGGACTTGGAACATCCAAAAATCATGACGTTAGAGGCTTTGCACGGACCACGCTGCGCGGAGCCATGGAGGTCGCGTCGCCGCGTGATCGCATCGCTTGGCAATATATACATGACTTTGACGACATTTTTAACCTTGGCCTGCCAGCCTTGCGTGCGGCGCGCCAGCGCGGCCAGGACGCCCCCTGGTCGACGTTGACACTCTACTTGACATTTTTGCGCGCCTTTCCTGATAGTCACGTTGCCCGTAAATACGGCCCCGCAGCGGCGGACGCCTTATATCGTGACGCACAGATAAAATACATAGAAATCAATAAATTAGATAGATCTGAGGCTTTTGCGGCCGCCTTATCCTGGGATCACGCGCTCAAGCAACAACGACTTAATCCTGGCACAAGCGCCGATCTGACCGTTGCATCGCTGTTTGCTGATAGGCTGGCCCAGACCTTGGCAAACGCGCCTAAAAATGGTTGAGTCCTGACCCGCGCGAGGGAAAATCGCGGCTATCTGTTTCTGCAGCAGCGCCGATGCGCGGCTTCTTAAAAAGATAGATCGGTCATGATGAAACATGCTCGACCGTTTAAGAGTTTCTGTTGGAGGAAAAAAAATGGCTTTGATTAATAAGATGCTTGTTGGCGAGTCGCTTGTTGGCGAGGGTAATGAAGTTGCGCATATCGACCTGATCATGGGTCCACGCGGTTCAGCAGCAGAGCTGGCGTTTGCGAATGCGCTTGTTAACAACAAGGACGGCTTCACCACGCTTCTTGCCGTTGTTGCGCCGAACCTTCTGTGCAAGCCAAACACAATCCTGTTTAACAAAGTAACCATT